>Ga0209831_1001571_pt1 | contig 20780 bp, 20 predicted proteins | sample Maine_Asex4_meta_FD_187451 | JGI IMG/M metagenome (GOLD analysis project Ga0209831, IMG submission 187451) | Marine algal microbial communities from Maine, USA - Maine_Asex4_metaG (SPAdes) (version 2) | ecosystem: Host-associated > Algae > Red algae > Unclassified | place: Maine, USA | collected... | reverse complement strand
ATCTTTTTGATTAACAGTCTTTAGGAATTTTCAAATTTTAAGTTTGTCGTTGCAAGAAACGTGTGTTTATTTGCCCGCACAGCTTCAATACTCTTAACCGCACTCTTGCAACCGATAAATCGCAGCAGCGATTAATGGCCTCCGAGCAAGTGATGTGGATAGTCGGGAATTGCAGGCAAGACGCCAAACAGAAACGCCAATGGAACCATGGCGAATCCGATGGAGATTCCGATCGAAGCAACCATCGCAAATATTCGAATCGCCTTGTTTCGATCGGGGCTGTCTAACCCAAGCGTTTGAAACAAACTCCAAAGTCCGTGGTACATGTGAAAGGCCAACATCCCCATCACCACGACATAACCAAGGGAAACATACCAGTGCGCAAACGAACTCCGCAGGTTTTCGTAGACATCACCGTGCTCAAATCTTCCAATCTGGATGGTACCGGTGGTGAAATGCAAGATGTGGAAAATGATAAACGCCAGCACGACCGAACCAGAGAACATCATGTATCGGGCCGACCAGCTGGCCGCTCTCTTTTTACTTTTCACATAGTCGACCGGCCGAGCTTCTGCGCTCTTGAGGCTCAACTGAATCACAACAACCATGTGTAAAATCACGCTTCCCAGCAGCACCAATCGCGCCATCCAAAGACCCGCCATATACGGCAAGAATGGCTCGCCGGCCTTTTTCAAGAAAGCACCGTACTGATCGACGTGCGGCACCGCATAGGTTTCACCGTTCTCAGTGATACTATCAACGCCGGTGAAGACTTTAAGATTTCCCGCAACGTGACCGGCGACGAAACCAAAAAGGATCAGGCCGGTAATCGCCGCAATGAATTTTTTCCCGATGGAGCTGGCGTAGAACTTGGCAAGTCTGTTCATCTTTACGTTTGAAAGGCTTCCTTTGTGAGCTTGAGGACCGGCAAGTCTGCAGGGCCTGGCTGATGCCGCAGTAAAACTTTAGTTTGCAACAATTAATTTAGCTTAACGCGTCAATTTTTACATTGGGTATCACAACTTTCGAGCCGATTTGACACGTTTTTAACAATATTGTCACTGCCAATTTTGATGGAAGATTTGATAACAAAAAGAAGTTGCCTGAGCGGGGTCGGGTTGAAATAACCGCACAGTTTCACACTGCGAAACAGAGAAACGCGACCATAATGTCGCAGCTGCCAGCTTTCATCGACCGAGAACTCAGCTTGCTAACTAAGCAAACGAAAAAAGCGTGGCGGTGCTCGAAGCCCCACCACGCCTTTTATTGTTAACGTAAGTTGTTCTCGTCAGTTGCTTACACAGTAGCAGGCATCGCGTGCGTTACCGCATTTTCGAAACTTGGTTGTGGCTGTGCTTCAATTCTTAATTGAGTGGCCAGTTGAATTTCACTGGCTTCTACCTTATCAACGCCTTCGGCCGTGATCGCATAACCACCGTCCTCCTCACGTTTGATCCAGCCCTTTTCGCGAAAATACCAAAGGTGAAAATCAAGGACTTCTTCCGAGACATCCATCATCTTTCCAACGGTCATCGTTCCCAAGGCAGGCTGATTTCCCGTTTGGCGGCGGCGAGCATAAAATAGGCATAGTATTTGATGACGGTCGACGACATCATTTCCTGCCTGCGCGGCATGTTCTACGAGGTGATCGTTCTGCTGATTTTGATTGGCCAATTCGGCATCGTAAGCGGTGCGGGTACTAGGGTCACGGATGACCTCGAATGCCTTCACCAATCGGCTAAATTCTTCTTTGTCGCCACCGGCATCTGGATGCATCTTGGTCGCAAGGAAGCGAAACATGCGTTCGATTGACGCGATGCTTGCATTGGGGCAGAGTTCCAAAACTTCGTAGTGATTTTTGGCGTCGGTCATCATGGGCCCCTGAGAGTTGTGCGTAGCAGAAAACGTGTGCTTTAGAACGTTGCAAAACAGGTGCCAAGCCACTGAATGGCAAAAACGCCGGCGAAAACAGCGCAAACGTTGTTTTTTGAAGACACGTTAGTGAGCACTGCCGTTTCGCAGAACCAACATCATGATCGATGGTAGCGTCACGGCGCGAGCCGTGACGGTTTTTCACGGATCTGGAGGCTGGCGCCTCACCGCTAAAATAGGGCTTTGCTGTCTTCTTCCTTGCCTACAGCCCTATTCGTCCGTCACGCAACCCTCAGAAGCTGACTTTACGTTCTTAATGTACTTATACAGGGTACCGCGTTTGACTTTGTAATCGGGTGCGGTCCATTTCTCACGCCGCGATTTCAATTCGTCTTCGGACAACTCAACGTCCAGACGATTTGTGTCCGCATTGACAGTGATCTTGTCACCGTTTTGCACCAATGCCAACGGCCCGCCTTCCTGAGCCTCTGGCGTGATGTGCCCGACAATAAAACCATGCGAACCACCGGAGAATCTCCCGTCGGTCAACAGCGCCACATCATTTCCCAGCCCAGCGCCCATGATCGCGGACGTCGGCGTCAACATTTCCGGCATACCCGGACCACCTTTGGGTCCCTCATAGCGAATCACCACTACGTCGCCTTTGTTGATTTTCTTGTCCGCGAGCGCCTGAACCATCGCCTCTTCGGAATCGAACACGTTCGCCGTTCCAACAAACTCCAGCCCTTCTTTGCCGGTGATCTTCGCCACAGCACCCTCGGGAGCAAGATTGCCGTACAGCACCTGCAAGTGGCCGGATTTCTTGATGGGATTATCCAGCGACCGAATAATATCCTGGCCCGCCTCCAGCGCTGGCAATTCAGCTAAGTTCTCTGCCAGCGTCTTTCCTGTCACGGTCAAACAATCGCCGTTGAGTAATCCCTCGGCCAGTAACAGCTTCATCACGCCCGGCGTGCCACCGATCGCGTGCAAATCTTCCTGTACATATTTTCCACTTGGTTTCATATCGGCGAGCAGTGGAATTCTGTCGCTGACTGACTGCCAATCATCCAGCGTCAAATTCACATCGACACTACGTGCCATGGCAATCAAGTGCAGAACTGCGTTGGTTGATCCGCCCAATGCCATCACGACGACCATCGCATTCTCAAACGCGTCGCGTGTCATGATGTCGCGCGGCTTGATATCCTTCTCCATTAAGTTCAACATTACCGCGCCGGCGCGATGGCACTCGTCGATCTTTGCCGGATCTTCGGCCGGAATTGAAGCACTAAACGGTAGCGCCATGCCGAGTGCTTCAATCGCACTTGCCATCGTATTGGCGGTGTACATTCCGCCGCAGGCGCCCGCACCCGGGCAGGAGTTTTTGACAATCTCACGACGCTCTTTATCGTCGATTTTTCCCGCGACGTATTCGCCGTAAGACTGAAACGCTGACACCAAATCCAGTTTGCAACCGTTCAACTTGCCAGCGCGAATCGTACCGCCATAAACCATTAGACTGGGACGATTCAATCGGCCCATCGCGATCAAGCAACCTGGCATATTTTTGTCACAGCCGGGCAGGGCGATACATGCGTCGTACCATTGACCACCCATAATCGTTTCAATCGAATCCGCGATCACATCGCGCGACTGCAGCGAAAAACTCATCCCATCGGTGCCCATCGAAATACCGTCGCTAACGCCAATGGTATTGAATCGCATCCCCACCAAACCAGCTTCGACAACGCCTTTTTTCACCTCGGCGGCCAATGTGTTGAGGTGCATATTACAAGTATTGCCTTCGTACCAAACGCTGCCGATGCCAACCTGAGCTTTGTTCATATCGTCTTCGGTCATGCCGGTGCCGTAAAGCATTGCTTGCGAAGCGCCTTGAACAGGTGGCTGAGTAATACGTTTGCTATACTTATTCAATTCGGTAGACATGGTAGACTCGTATCGTCTGAATGAAAGATTGGATTGCGTTAAAAAAAATAGGGCAGGCCCAAGCGAAACTTGAAAGCCTACCCCATTAAAAACTAAATTTCCGGTCTGCGATTCCGAAGCGACAACCGTTAGGTGGTTGCGGCTTTTTCTTTTTCGTCGGCAGGGTCAGCTTGGGCTTCGCTCTGGGCGACAGTTGCTTCCTTTGCTGCACCCTCTTCACCTTCACCAGCCGCATCTCCTTCTGCACCCTCGGCGCCCTCTTCATCTTCAGCTGGGGCAGCGTTGGGATCAATCGATGGATCTTCACCAGCAACCAACTGCGCCAAACGGAAGCTCAACTTGGCAACCACTTTGTGGCGATTGAAGTCGGAGTAGGTATTGCCGTCAGTGGCAACTGAAATAGCCCCCTGATAGTCTTTCTCAACTAGCATCGCAGCCAAACGAACAGAGATTGAGTTTTCACCATCACCTGGCAAGAGACAATCGCCCTTCTTAATTTCTTTCTTGTCTGCTTCAGGCGACAGATCGGCAAAGCGGACTTCCGTAAGCGTCGCATTCACGTCTAGATCAGTCAGCTGATCCAATGCTCCGTCTCCGGCCTGCCACTCAAACGTATCAAGACAAACACCAACATTGGCGTGCCCGACAGACTTCACCAAAGTCAAAAGCTCTTCGGCGGTTTGGATGAACTTGAAATCGCCTACAACTTTGCCAACTTTGGAAGCTTGCAAAAACAAACCGATACGGATTTCCGCTTCTTGCAGTTTGTCAGCAATCCCAGCAATTCGAGCAGAGTGCTTTTCAAAATTTTCTTGGAACGCGAATTCTTTGGCTTGTGGTGCGATACGGATAACACACTGATGCGTGCCCAACGTTTTCGCCAGATCGATGATCGTGTCCAGCTTTTCGCTCTGCTTGGCGAAATCATCATCAAGGGCGCCAAAATCTATCGGCATGTCAAAGGTACCCAGATCGATCCGGGCCGACTGTAGGAACTGGCACGCGAACTCTTTGCCCAACGTGTCGTGACGACCTACCAAGTCATTCATGTCGATCTCGACACCATCGAACTTATGGGTAAGTGCCAATTCGATCAGCTCATTCTGCCGACCGGCGACGCCTAAGCCGCCGCTGTTTAGAATTTTGTATTGCATTCTATCTCCCTAGTATCATTTGGTCTCGCCAGCAGACTTAGAACTCTATTCCTGATCGCAGGATAGTGATGGCGCGCCAATGAGCGTGATTTGTGGTCTCTTTAAGGTGCGAGATTATGGCAGAAGAGCGAAAAATTTTCCATAGTGATAGCGGCTGATAAAGGCGATCTTTTGCCAATTAATGATCCGACGATCGGCACCTCTAATACAGGCCGACGGCTAAATATCGACAATCGAATTCCACCAAACCGCCTTTTTCTATTACCCGACGAATTGGCTGATAACATGACAAGAAACGTTCTGCAGGTTGGACCAGGCGGCCAGCTTGGCGCACGCGGTATTTCTGGCTGATTTTTAACGCATATCGGGGATGGCCGCCTATTCACAGAAAAATTCGCCGTTATGCTACCGTCTTCCAATGAACAGGTGATCCATCCGCCGCTTGGCGATCGGATTAAAAGGGAAGCTCGGTTAGATTCCGACACGGCCCCGCCGCTGTAATCTTCGATTGCAACATTTCTCTACAAGCCATTGTGGACGGTTCACGCCGCCTGCGAGAAGGCCGAATGTTGCTGACGCAATTCAAATCGCGTCTTAAGAAGGAGTCAGAATACCTGCCTGTTCGTTTTCGACATAACGCTCTGCGCGGGACGAGCGGTTCGAGGAACGACTTTTTTATTATGGTGGAAAATCCCAAGAGGATCGTGCGCCCCCTCTGCGCGCGAAGTCTCAACCGAGGCGCCTTCACGCTTGTTGAATTGCTGGTCGTCATTGCGATCATCGGAATTCTAATCGGCATGCTGCTGCCGGCGATTCAAAGTGTTCGGGAATCAGCCAGATCCATCGTCTGCCGGAACAATCTTCGCCAGGTGGGTTTAGCGCTGCAAAACTATCACAGTTCCTTCATGCAGTTCCCTGCAGGAGTGACCGGTTGGAGACCGTTTGGCAGTAACGACACATCGAAACTAAATCTGGCGTGGTCAGTCTTCATCCTGCCACAACTGGAACAAAAAAATCTGTATCAACAGTTGGACTTAACTCGCGCGTACGACCATCCTGCCAACCAAGCCGCAGGCTCGCAGCTCATCAGCATCTACCAATGCCCCTCGGCCACACGCGTTGCACGACAAGAAGATGCGTTGGGAATCATTGACTATGGTGGAATCTATGGCGAGCGTATCAACAGCGCCAACGATCCGGCCAAGGGATGCATGATCTTCGACGATCCGATATCAATCAGTGAAATCAGCGACGGAACATCCAACACACTGATCGTTTCCGAAGACTCTCAATTCAGCGATGGACAATGGATCAACGGCCGCAACGTTTTTGACCAGGCCTTTCAAATAAACGCAGCGCCCGAATTCGAAAACGACATACGCAGCAACCATCCTGGCGGTGCCAACGGCGTGTTCGCCGACGGCCACGTGCAGTTCCTTAGCGAATCTATGGAGATGTACACGCTGGGCGGAATCTGCTCACGCGCCAGCGGTGAAATACTGGGCGAATTTTAGGATTAGCTGTTTCGGCGCTAGCCACGGTTTTTTCGCTCGACGGAACCGGGGCTAGCGCCCAAACGGCTAATTAATAAACTACTAAACACTTTCAATTTAACGTTCTTAAACCTTTCTTCGATGAAAACTTATGACTCATATTATCAAGCTCAATCTACTCTCGGCATTGTTGTTCCTTTGCATCACAACTGTTTCCTCTGCTCAAACACTATTCGATTTTGAATCGTTAGTCGTTCCAACGGCAGGTTTCTACCAAGGGGATCCGGCGGCTACAGGCCCCGAACGGAGCCTGTACACGGTCGATTCGTTCGGGCCTTCTCCCGGTGGCTCTGGCGACCAATATCTTCAACGAATTAACGTTCAGCAAAACGGTCAGACGGTTGATTTTTCCAACACGTTCGACACAAGCTTCGGCGGGTTTTACTCTGGGTTTGCGATCTCCAACACCGTCGACACCACCACCCCTGGATTTACCAATCAGTATGCAGCCTTTCCCGGATCCGGTGCTAGAAGTTCGAGCAACTATTTGGTCAACAGCGGCGCGGGTTCGAGCGTAACGGCATCTCTGTTGATCGAATCGGTTGACATCGCCAATACGACATACACGGCAATTGCAACGCAAGGCGATGACGGAAACCCGACGCCATTCGTCAGCGGGCCGTTGGCTGACTCAGACGGATACCTTGACCTAATCATTAGCGGCTCCAACTCCGCCGCCCCCCTCGATCAGATCGTCGTGTCTTTGGCCGACTACCGAAACGGCGCGGACTTTTTATCGGATGATTGGCGCACGATTGATGTCACGGCGCTTCAATCCAACCAACTGACGTTTTCTTTTGACGGTTCAGACGTGGGCACTTTTGGGCTCAACACGCCGGCCTATTTTGCGATCGACGACGTCCTTCTGTCATCCGCAGTTCCAGAACCATCAGCATTGATAATCACACTTAGCGGGCTCAGCGGACTCAGCGGACTCTTCCTCCGTCGCCGCCGGTCGTAGTAGATTTTTTAGCCACGGTAGTGGTGGCAGCGATTTGCCCACGGCGTGAGCCGTGGGAACCTTTGAGAAAAACCAAAAGCCCCGGCAAGGGCGAAAGCGCGTAATGGCGGGCTTTCCCCGCTTCTATTTCGTTATCGCCCCTGCCGGGGCTTTGTAAATTAACTGACTATTCCCATGGCTTACGCCATGGGCTAATCGCTGCCGCCCCATCCGGGGCTCTGTAACTACCGTTGGCCTATCGGCTTGATTCGGCCTTACTACTACGACTTTTTCTTCTTACGTTTCTTCTTACCCTTTTTCTTGCTCTGGTTGCGCTTCTTTTTCAATTCCTTGTAGTACTGTTCCTCTGCCGCATCATCCTTAAACGCGCGACGACGAGGACGTGGGACACAGACAACCAAGAAACCCAAAAACACCAAAGCACCGACCAATGCGTATCCAAGCATATATTGTTCAGCCATCGATGTGTTCCTGTTGAAGTGTTTTCTGAACAACCCAGTTTAATTTGAGCCGCCGCCAACAACAAGCTGCGACTTCGATTTTCACGCCCCAGAGGGCCTATTGTCTTAGTCTGATTTTGCGAAGCAATCATCAGCCGCAGGGCGATAGCCCAATGGCACTTCCTTTAGACGAAACGCAGGATAATCTTATCAGCCGCCACGCGATAGCGTCCGGTCCTACGCGCTAAAGACCGGACGCTATCGCGTGGCGGCTGATACGCAGATGCGTTGCATTAATCTAAAGTAAGTGGCATTGGGCGATAGCCCCGGTCCTTGGTGGCCATTGGTGGACCGGACGCTATTGCGTGGCGGCTGATTTAATCGACAAGCCCCGAGCGACAAAACCGTCAGCTTAACTTCTCTTTTATCCAATCACACAGCTGCTGATTAGTCTCGGTCAAAGGAAACTCGACCTGATTCTTATCCGCCATCGTCTTCACGCTCAACTTGCCCTCGGCGAGCTCGTTTTGACCGGCAACAATCACCGCACCAAAACCCTTCCGATCGGCATACTTCAGTTGCTGTTTTAATTTCTTCGTATCAGGGAACACCTCCGTCTTGATTCCCTGACGTCGCAGCGATGCCGCGATCTGTAAATAGGTAATTAGATTCTCAGTGTCGAAATTAACCACCATCACATCAGCGCTCGTTTTGACCGGCGGAATCATTTCCAGTTGCTGCATCGCCGTCAACAAACGGTCCAACCCCAACGATGCTCCGATGCCCGGATACTCTTGTTTGGTATACAGCTGAGCCAGATTGTCGTAGCGTCCCCCCGAACAGACCGAGCCAATCCCGGGTAAATCATCGAGGAAGGTTTCGAAAATCGTCCCGGTGTAATAATCCAATCCACGCGCGATCGAAACATCCAACACCAGATTCTCGTCAGTAACACCGACGCTGGAAGTCGCATCCACCAACTGCTTCAGTTGTGCAAACCCTTCTTCGGCAAGTTCGTGGCCCTGACACAGTGGTTCCAATTGCGTAAGAATTTCTTGATTGGAACCCGTGATTTCCGTCAGCTTCATCACGCCTTCAATCTGAGCCGCCGAAGCGTTTGTGGCCTTCATCATTTCGGCCATGACTTTCTCAGTGCCGATTTTTGCCAGTTTGTCTAAAGCGCGAAGAACAGCAACGCTGTAATTGCCCAAGTCATTCTTTTGCAGTAACCCGTTGAGAACCTTGCGGTTGTTAATTCGAATTTTGAAACGGTCGAAACCGATCGCCTTCATCAGATCGAAAATAACCAGCCCCGTTTCGATATCACTGGCGACCGATCTTGTGCCGATGGTGTCGAAGTCACACTGAGCAAACTCGCGGTAGCGACCGGCTTGTGTGTTTTCGCCTCGCCACACCGGTCCGATGTGATAGCGTTTGAATGGCATGCCAAGTGTGTTGCCGTGCTGAGCAACAAATCGAGCCAGCGGTACCGTAAGATCAAAACGCATGCCGACATCGCGTTTACCGTGATCGATGAAACGAAACATCTGTTTGTCGGTTTCATCGCTGCCTTTGCCGCAGAGAACTTCTGCGTACTCCAGTGCCGGAGTGTCGATGGGCGAGAATCCATAACTACGATAGACAGTGCGCGCGACTTCCATCAATCGCTCGCGCGGGATCATGGATTCGGGCAAGTGATCGCGGAAACCTTTTAGCGTGCGCGGCTGTATGATTTGATGGGACATAGAACTCTATTGAATAATTGTGAGCGCAGGACGCGCTGAACGAAATGTTTCAGGCCGATGATAGATCGCGCTGGCAAACTCATGAATCTGTTCAGGCGTCTCAAAATAGCGATCGTAGGTGAAGGATTCGTCAAATTCGCATTCGTCGGTCGTGTACGCGCGACAAATCTGAGGGCGCGTTTCATAGATACCGCACCGGTTATCGTCCTGCAGGTGTTTGCAGGTCGTATGGACCAGCAAATACCAAGTGCGACCCTCTACAAAAATGGTTGCGCGTTCATGCAGCAAATACCACCGCATGAAATCGAAATCACGTTCGGAATGAGGCGTATCGATCGCCAGTGCGAAATACTTGCAGCATTTGGCTGTGCAATGGTCGCACAAATTCTCGCCAGGTTTGAGCTGGCTGCGATCAAATTGGAGATTGGGTTTTCGGTTCATCGTTGATTAGGTATATACTGCGGTTGGGTCACCGAGATCAATCCGATAGCCTAGCAAAGCCTGCCTGAATCTAACAGCCACGACCGCCACATGATTCCCTCGATTCTCAACTCATTGCAACTGTTGCTGATCGTCGTGACGCCCTTTGTCCTATTCACACTGATCATTCACCGGTTAGAGCGGTTCACCCAGCATCGACTGGCGCAACGGTTCGGCTGGAAAAGCATCCTTTGGACAGGTTGGTTGGGGACGCCCATCCATGAACTCAGCCATGTCGCCATGTGCATCGTATTTCGCCATCGTATTGACGACGTGGCCCTCTTTGAGCCCGATTTGGAATCCGGGCGTCTGGGTTACGTCAGGCACTCCTTTAAAAAAGCGAATTGGTTCGAACGGGTCGGCAACGTGTTCATCGGGCTCGCCCCCTTGGCCGGCGGCGCGTTGGCGTTGGCGGCGTTGCTGTATATGTTCTATCCCGCCGCCGTTGAAAGTTCCTTAGCAGAACAAAATATTGAACTGATCGAGGAGGCCGTTCCCGTCCTATCGACTGACCCTTTTTCATCAACCATCCCGATCAAGAGCACCCATCCCAGTTCCGCGATGGCGGCGTCGGTGACAAATTTTTTCGATGCCACCGCAACGGCGACGGTGTCATTATTTCAACGAATTTTCAATTGGCAGAATTTCCAAACCAAACGTTTCTGGTGCTTTTTGTATCTGACTCTTTGCGTCGGCAGTCACATGGCCCCCAGCCGTAGCGACTACGACGGTGCGCGACATGGTGTGATGCTGTTTTCAGCCATCGCGGCCGGAGTTGTTTTGTTGGTCTCCGTTTTTGGATTTGATTCGGTCTGCGTTGCGGTGTCAGTGATGAATTTCATCAGCCCAGTCTTAGCGATCATGATGCTGGCCATCATCCTTTGTGTCGTCGCAGCCGCCTTGATCTATCTGCTGACCATGCTGTTTCCCCTTCGATACGAACTGCGGTAGTTCGACAGTCGGTCCAGTTACACCGGTTAAACAAGTCCTGCTAGATAGCTGATAGTGATTGCACATCGTGCTGGCAAACACCGATATACAGAGGGGTACACAGTGATCGAAGGAATCGAGGATCCCCGAACTTGGAGGGTGGGGGACGCTGTCAAGCGAACGCACGAATTGGTGCGACGGCAAGCGATAGCAAATTAGCAATAGGGATCACAGCATGACTCAAAAGATCATCCGCGTAGTCACCACAGGATCAGACGGCAATCAGAAGACCAAAGAGTTCGAAAACTTTGAATCTATCGAAGCGATCCACGAAGCAATCGGGATCGACGATTGCAGCACCGATTTGGATCTTCGAGGAATGCCGATCTTCCGGGGGCTTGTTGGCCCTATGCCCGACGGCAAAAACGCCGTGCGTTACGAATCGCCAGATGTTTTCGAAGCGGCAACCAAAGTATGGACGGCCATGAAGCCAAAGCGTCGCAAACGCCGTTCGGCAAAAGAGATGGCAGAGGCGAAAGCACTCGAAGCGGCTCAAATCGCGGCCGGCAACGGACCACCTCCCAAGAAAAAGAAGGTTCCACGACCAAGATTTCCCTTTGGCGCCGTCAACACACCATCCACAACTGACACACCCGTTAGTAGTTGATCGTGAGATGAGCAAAGTAAAAAAAGAGTAACATCCCTGTCCTCCGCCGGACACTTTGAAATTCAAAAAAGGCACCTCATTCGAGGTGCCTTTTTTCGTTGTCGTTTCGCGACAATCCGGTAAGCGAAGGTAATTTCGCCGGGCGGAGTTCGGCGGCAACCTGAAATAATTGTTCAAGCCGCCACTGAAAAAACTCTCGAGCGGTCGTTAACGCATGGCGGTCGTATTGGTTATAATTTGTGCTGAACCAAATTCTTGGTTTTTCGTACCAAGGGTGGCAAGGATGCACCAGCCAACCCATGATCGGCTTTCTTTAGCGGACCGTTGCAACCGACGAGCCCGCCTGAGCTTCCATGGGTTGTATGGATCACGCAGTCAAAAGAAGTGTGAATTTTTTTGACGGCGGTAAAAACGTGGTCTATTTTTAACCGGTCCAAAATTTAAAGTGCGCGACGTGATTGCACTTGTGTGGCCGGCACCTGATTGACTTTTTATGCTGCGTCTGCCTCGCTCCCAAATCAAAGTGGCACTGCTGCAAACGAAAGTCGCCTTCACCTGGAAAGCAACTTTATGGATTTTCAACTGCTTACGCTCGGCGCTGCAGCAAACGCTCGCCACCGGATCGCGACTATCATCACTGCAGTGATGTTGATCGTGTCGACCGTTGGCGCGACGGCCTCGACCGTGAACGCTCAAAGCCACACGCCGAAAACGACAGCGTCTGATATCGATAGTGTTTTACGAAATGGTCGTTCGCTAGAATCCGATGGACGATGGGGCGAAGCGTTAGGCGTCTACCAAGCAGCTCTGAAATCAAATCCTAAAAACGAACTACTGAAGACACGGCGAGCCGTCAGTCGGATTCACTACGATCTCGCCCGTCGCTATTCTGACGCCAGCTTTATTCAATCCGTTGACAGCACTGACGGTGCAACTGCTGCCAGCGTTTACGCCGAAGTTCTGCTGAAGGTTCAGTCTTATTATGTTGATGAACCCGACTGGGCAGAATTGGCCAGCTACGGTTTGACCAGTCTTGAGGTCGCTCTGTTGTCCGAGGACTTCCGCGCTAAACATCTTCCCAACATCAGCGCCGACCAAGTTCAAACGCAGATTATGCAAAACCGTGCTGTCGCCGACAAAACAATCGTCAACACGCGTCACGAAGCATATCAGTTCGCCAATACGATCGCTCGATCGTTGGAACAGCGCGTTGGGCTACATCCGCAGGCAGTTACTTACGAATTCATTTGCGGCGCGATCTCCGCGTTGGATCCTTATTCGGCTTTTATGTCCAACAATCAATACAACGAAACGATGTCTCAAATCGAAGGCAACTTCGTTGGGCTGGGCGTGGAACTGAGAACGCACGCCAATGAACTTGAAATCGTCAGCGTAATTCCTGGCGGTTCAGCTGACATTGGCGGGTTAATAAAAGGGGATCGCATCATGGCGGTCGATCGTCAATCTGTCGAAATCGTAGGCAGCGAACGTGCTGCTGATATGCTCCGGGGCACCGAGGGTTCTTTCGTCAACCTTACCATCGACCGCGGCGACGGTGCGAAATTGGTGAAACTGGAGCGCAGACGAGTCGAAATACCTAGCGTAGACCAAGTCTCAATCAAGGACACCCAGAACGGCGTTGGCTATATTCGACTGACCAATTTTCAAAAAACAACAGCTCGTGATTTTGACGCAGCGTTATGGAAACTGCATCGCAAAGGCATGCGGTCTTTGATTGTTGATGTTCGCGGCAATCCTGGCGGCCTGTTATCAGCGTCGGTTGAAGTCGCCGATCGCTTTGTCACCAACGGTGTTATCGTTTCGACTCGCGGACGTAACGCATTAGAAAACTATACACATCGTGCCAACTTAGAGAGAACATGGCGTGTTCCCTTGGTGGTTCTTGTCGATGAGAATTCGGCGAGCGCCAGTGAGATCTTTGCCGCTGCAATTTGCGATCACAAACGCGGCAAGATCGTTGGATCGCGAAGCTACGGCAAGGGCAGTGTGCAAGGAATTTTCCCGCTGACGGTTGCTGGAGGCGGCGTTCGGTTGACTACCGCCAAGTTTTACTCTCCGACAGGTCGCGCGATCAGCCAAGCCGGCGTTGATGCAGATTTCCAAGTTGTCCAGCAAGGCAAATACTCTGGCGAAGCCAACGAGGACAGCGACGCTGGATTGCGAATGGGCATCGAAGTCGCCCGCCGCGCCAAACCGCTTGTGATTGAAAATAACGTATCACAGCAACGCAACGATTTTGAATACGAATCCATCGCCGGAAGGAGATAGCCCTGATTGCTGCAAAAGTTTTGAGCACTCAGCTTCGCTGAAAAAATAAGAAGACCGCAAGAAAGTTCTTGCGGTCTTTTTAGTTTTTGATGGGACCATTAGCCGGCGAGCAAGGCAACGAAAAATGCTATGTCGAGGAAGCTAACAACACCGTCTTCATTTGTGTCGCCTTCGATCTGAAATGTAGCGTTGGAGAGCAGGTCGATAAAGGGAGAGATATCCAAAAAACTAACGACTCCATCGAGATTGACGTCTCCAAGCAATATCCCACCGGCTGAGTCTACAACAAAGGTTAAGCTACTGTTGCTCGCCACCACGTTGCCAAATTGATCGAGAAAGTTACCACTACGGTCAGAGCGCAAGTCAATGGCATAAGTACCATCGGCTAAGCCAGTCGTATCGATCACGACCGACATCCATAGCGTTCGATCGGGTGCGATAGGAATTGCTTGAGAAAGATCGGCGTAGAATTGATTGAAATTGAAATTGGTCCCGCCCCGGTGATTTCCGTGGTCGAAGTGGCAAGATTGCCCTCGCCCAAAAATCCATTATCGACTTGGAGATTTTCTGAACCAATCGTTACGCTGGTAACAGACCCAGCGGAGATGATTAGTTGGCCGTGCACGTCCGTCGAGAAGTGTCAAAACAGATGATGATTAAGAAGCCAAATTTTTGAATCATGATAAACCTAAAACGTAAACACTAAGATGTCGCATCCCACGCTAATACGACCTTATCTGGCTGCCCCGTAGCACCCGTCACAACCGACACGGTCGGCAGCGGAATCGAGCTGGAACCGCTTATTAAAGTCCATTGACTCGGATCAGCTGTATTACCGACGCGGAAATCGAAATCGCTACTGTCGATCCCTGACGAAGCCAATCCCGCAACTTCGATCACGACGCGATTGAGCCCTAAGAAATAGTTTGTGAAGTTTGATTGCGATGCAGTCTGTCCCGGCAACAACGCCTCAATACTCGAGGGCATCTCAGTTTCGCTAAATACGTTGGAATTGCCATAGCTTACCCCGCGCTGACCAATGTTCGTTAGCGTATTGATTACAAACGTCGTGGTCGAAGCTACGCCGGCGGCATCGGTGGCCGTGATCACCACCGGCTGCCCAACGTAACGTTGGTGGGTACTCAATTGCCAATCCCAAGTTCCGTCAGCCCCGTTTGTTACTTGGCCCAAAACGACGCCGAAAGGGAGACCGTTTGTTCTTCGGGCTCAAGCCAAGTCCCCGAATTGGTCAACGTTGAAAGCGCGTCTCCGGTTATGACGCTGTTTGCTTGCGTCAATACAGCCACGTAGTTCGTAGCACGCGCAGATCGCTTTGAGTTTCTTTTCACGATGGTGGCTCGTTGAAGAAGAGGTGTGAAGGCTGGGGGCGCGGCACCTAAGTTTACCAATAACACCTCGCCTTTGTGAGGCGAAAATTGCTCCGCCAATCCATGTGCAGGACACAAAGGCGAAAATGACCACTTTATTATCAGTAGCCTAAATTTGCGTCTTCAAAAGATTTTCAGCCAGCTATAAAATTCCACCAAACCCGACATCAGTAGAAGGTATATATGAGCGACGTGCAGTTTCCAAACTTTGCCCCCAAAATTGATCGCCCAACACCAGCCAAGGTTCAAGATTTCCAACGGCAGGGGCGGCTCAAGCACATCATCTTTGGACAACAGCTAACAACTCAACTTCTGGAGAAACTCTGTCGCTCCGCTGACACGATTCGGACGATGGCCAAGGACCCCAGCGGCAACGCGCAATTGCGAAATCTGCTGGCTGATAAACGTGCGATGCTGTACTTCACTCAGCCTTCGACGCGCACATTCCTTTCGTTCATGGCGGCCTGTCAGATTCTGGGGATCACATGTAATGAAGTTCGTGACCCAAAAACGTCGTCAGAAGTCAAACGCGAATCGCGGACTGACTCCGTGCGCATGTTCAGCAGCTACTTCGACGTGATCATCATGCGATCACAAATCGAAAAATTTGCCGAAGTTTGCGCCTACATGATGAACGACCTCGAAGAGCAGGAGCAGCGATCGGTCCCCATCATCAACGCGGGCGCGGGGTCCGACGAACATCCCACGCAAGCGCTTTTGGATATGTATACCATTTACCGAAGCTTCGATTTCGAGAACCGATCGGCCAGCGCTTCCTCGCAGTTGAATCAATTGAAACGCGACTACCCCGATTTGATTTCCGGCCCCCAGCGAAAGACGTATTTGTTCTGCGGCGATATCTCGCGCGGACGCACGGTGAAATCGTTGGCTACGGTGCTGGCCCAGTATCCCGACATCAGAATGTTCTTCGTTGCACCCGAACACCAAACGCTGCGGCTTGATCCACAGTTGAAGAATTTCTTGGTCTCTTCGGGCGTTGAAGTTCACGAGTTCAACAGCCTGGACGCTTCGATCGACAACAATCCCATCCTTACCGAAACCGATTGCTTCTATATGACTCGCATTCAGCGCGAACACAATACTCCAGAAGTGGAAGCCGAATTGTCTCAGCTTGATTTATTACCATTTCGGCTTTCCATGGACCGCGTCCAGCAGCTGAAAAGTTACGCCGCGATTCTTCACCCGTTTCCACGTGATGAGGTTGTCGGTGAGATCCCACCCGAAGTCGATCTCGATCCCCGCGCCATGTACTTTCGGCAGGCTCGCAACGGCATGTGGGCACGAGCGGCATTATTGGTACATCTATTTGATGCCGCGGAAGATTTATACTACGCGCGCGGCAAAGCACTCGGCGGCATAGCTTAAAACGCCAATCCGGCGGGAGCCCAGTAATCAACGCCGTGAACGATTTCTTTCCCTGATTTCATGAGCCGTTTTGGCGGTAGCCACGGTTCCCTTGTGCGAAAGAACCGTGGCTAACGCAAAAACGGCTAATATTCAAAACCGAAATCAGACTAAATCAACGAGTCCTCAGCTAACTTTGGCAGCTATGCAGGGAACCAAGCCGTCGGTTTTCCGACGTTTTCTGCCTTAAACTCGCAGATCCCCTTTGCCTTTTTTAACGATTACTTAGTTTAGTCGTTTTCTACCGACCGTAGAAACAGCCGGCACAAACGAACTTTCTGCATTCCTGCGGGAAACTTGGACCGCCCTCCGGAATGACCCGATACAAAAGACGAAGGAATACTCCTTGTTGCCGAGTGATAAGTTAAGTGATTTCGTCAAATTCGTTGACACCAAAAAACGTCGCGAACTATAATTTACGAAAGATCGGCTGTCGTCTGACAGCTTAACTAATCGGTCTAGTTTAAAGCAAACGTAAATCGCTGTCCTGAAAACCCTGGACGGTATCAACGAAGGTACAGCTCGATGAATCTGCTTGGTAAAATTCTAACTTTCCTCATCCTCATGATGAGTATCTTCTTCTTAGCGATCGCGCTGATAACATCGGCAGCACACCGCAATTGGAAAGTGGCGGCTTCGAGCTTGCAAGGCGAAGTTACAGCGATTCAACAACAGCTCACGACAACGAAAACCAGCACGCTAGAAAAAGAGCAATTTATCCAAGCTGAAAAAGTCGCTCGTGCCCAGCAGTTGGCTCAGCTGGAATCTCAACTGGCCGTCTACCGAAACGAAATCGACAGTCTTTCGAAACAGGTCAGCGAAGAGACCATTCTCAGTAAAGAGCGGCTGGCCCGGCTGGAACAAGCCGAAGCACGTGCTTCGCAGTTAGACAAAGAGAACAAAGGACTCAGCGATCGCAACGTTAACCTTAGTAAAGAAGTCGCAACCAGCTACGAAAAGCTGACCGACTTTACCAACAAAACGTTCGAGCTGAACACGCGCATCGAAGAAATCGAGACACTCAACAAAGATCTCAGCAGTGCTTATGCTCAACAAAAGAAGGTGATGGATCGGCTGGGCATCGATGAAAACGAATTGGTCAAAGATATCGTTCCGTTGATCAACGCAGTTGTCGTACGTACCCGAGGCGAACTGTTTGCGATCGCTGCGGGGACCGATGATGGATTACGCGAAGGCCATATCTTGGACATTTATCGCGGCGATAAATTTGTCGGCAAAGGCGTTGTGAAGAACGTTGAGAACAATTTGGCTGTTCTAGGAACTATGTCTGCGTTCATGCAGGCCAATGTTCAGGAAGGCGACGATGTCACAAGCAAGTTCTGAATTCGATGACCTCGACGCATCTGGCGAGCTGAATTCGGATATCTTTGGAGCTTCAGATTTAAGTGCCAGCGACGATTTTGGTTCGGAGGTCGGGTTTGAAGAGGCTTCCAGCGATGACCTGATGGAATCCGGCGACCTAATGGAAGCCAGCGACCTGACGGAATCCGACGGGCAAATGCAGGCCAATGGGTTCGAAGACGCCGGCGCCGCGGCGGTCGCTCCAACGCCGTTTATGTATAAAAAACAGGGGTTCAGCATCTATACACTGATGTTGGTGATCAGCTTTATCGCCCTCACAGCGACTGCGGTTATCATGTTCACCTACGCAGCATCGCTATAACGCTGTCGCCAACGACAAGAATCACTTTTAAAACCCTACCCCTTTCTAACTTTTCACCGTCACGCATCATGGCCGACTCAGAATCACTGGAATCCTCGGAAAGTTTTACCAGCTCCGACTCAATTTCAAATTTGAGCGCCACCGGGCTCGATGAGGCCGTCGCTGACAACACTTCCAATCAGAGCGGTGTGGCAACTGAGGAAGCAGTTGCGAAGAAAAAATTGAGCGATGGTTTATTTGAAGATTTCAACATCTTTAACGCCATGCTGATGGCAGCGCTGCTGTTCATCATGTTAGCGTGCTTGTTTATGTTCATGGAAGTTTCTGATTACGGTGGACTATTCAGTTCGCCATGGCGTACCGGTTCGGTCGGCCGTTAGTCTCGGAAGGTTTATTTGCGGGCCCCTGATTTCCACCGACCTGTTCTTTGGTGCTTTAGAGATTCAGTGCCAGTTTCCGCTGACAGTTTAACGACAAGCCGGCAGGCGACCGTTTCCTGCCGAGCGCAACGCCGATGCCTGCCGGCAACCAATTTCCTACGTCAGCAGCCTGGCGTTGATTGCGTAGAGAATCTTTGCTGCAACGTTCGCCTTGTCCCCAGCTGGGCTGGCAATGACGTCGCCGTCACCGTCGATAATCTCTACTGAATTCGTATCAGAATCAATTGCGGTTGCATCATTGAGAACGATCAAGTCGCACTGTTTCTGCTTGAGCTTGGCGAGCGCCCGATTATGCCCGTCTTCGGTTTCCAAGGCAAAACCCACCGACCATTGATTGCCGGTTTTCGCTTGGCCTAACGTTGCCAGAATATCGTCCGTTTCACGCAGCTCAATTGAGACCACGTCGCCCGTTTTTTTGATCTTCTGCGCTGCGAGCTCAACCGGTTGATAGTCACAGGGCGCGGCAGCAGCAATCACGCCATCGCAACCTTTAAAATGCTCAACCGCCGCGGCCAGCATTTCGCTGGTCGAAATAACTTTAATCACCTCCGCCTCAAGCGGATAGTCAATCGAAACGGGTCCCGAAACAATGACGACTTCGTGATCCATTTGAATCGCCGCAGCCGCCAACGCGGCTCCCATCTTTCCGCTGGACGCATTGCTCAGATAGCGCACCGGGTCGAGATACTGGCGCGTCGGTCCGGATGTAATCAGAATGCGTGCCAAGGAAACAACTTTCGATATGAAAAAAGGGGTAGTGGATCGTCCTATCAGCCGCTGGGCGATAGCCCAATGGCACTTACTTTAGACGAAACGTGGGATAATTTTATCAGCCGCCACGCGATAGCGTCCGGTCCTACTCGCTAAAAACCGGACGCTTTTCCGTTGGCGGCTGATGCGCAGATGCGTTGCATCAATCTAAAGTAAGTGCCATTGGACGATAGCCCCCGGTCTTTGGTGACCAATGATGGACTGGACGCTATTGCGTGGCGGCTGATGAAATTAACCAGCAGTAATCGCTGCCACAATCGAAGCGGGCTCTGCCATTCGGCCCAGCCCTTTGACGCGGCAGCTTAACCAACCTTCCTCAGGGCCAATCATTTTGACGCCGTCGGATTCCAGCTGAATAATGTTTCGCTGGACGGCTGCATTAGCCCACATCTCACAGTTCATCGCCGGAGCAACCCAAACGTTGCCGGTGAAGCATAGATACAATGTCGAAATCAAATCGTCCGAATGACCTTGCGATGCTGCGGCTAAAAAATGAGCCGTCGCGGGCGCGACGCACAACACGTCGTAGGCGCGGGCCAATTCAATATGAGCCCCCAACGGAAATCGGTCATCAAATAAATCGGTCACGACCGGTTTTCCTGAAAGCGCAGCCAACGAAGCCGCACCGACAAAACGCTCCGCAGCAGGAGACATCACAACGCAAACGTCGTGACCTGCTTGAGCAAGCTGGCTGACGACCGACGCCGACTTATACGCCGCAATTCCGCCAGTGACCGCCACAAGAATTTTCCGCGAAGCGTTAGCCATAATAGATCACCTTGTTCGTAGTCCCGGTTTCAACCGGATTGCCGCTCCGACGAGCCTCATTTTTTTTCTTCTTCTCGTGAGCGACAAGGCGCCAGAGGTCGGTTCGCTGCCACTCCTAAACCGGCGGCTAGCGCCTAATGGCACTTCCTTTAGACAAAACGCAGGATAATCTTATCAGCCGCCACGCGATAGCGTCCGGTCCTACGCGCTAAAAACCGGACGCTATCGCGTGGCGGCTGATGCGCAAATGCGTTGCATCAAGC
>Ga0209831_1001563_pt1 | contig 20861 bp, 19 predicted proteins | sample Maine_Asex4_meta_FD_187451 | JGI IMG/M metagenome (GOLD analysis project Ga0209831, IMG submission 187451) | Marine algal microbial communities from Maine, USA - Maine_Asex4_metaG (SPAdes) (version 2) | ecosystem: Host-associated > Algae > Red algae > Unclassified | place: Maine, USA | collected... | reverse complement strand
CCCTCTGGGATCGAACGACTGCGGGCCTCGAATCTCGGCTAACATAATGTGATCCCTCTGGGATCAATCCGAAAAAACGTAATAAAAACTGCATAAGAAATTTTTAGCTTACACAGTGTAGATTGATTTAATCGCCATTCATAAAAAAACAATGCCCACGCAAATTTTTCACAAAAATATACGTGGGCATTATTTGGAAAGTTATTTCATTCTTCTACAAGAAAAACATCACTCCAGCCAATCCAACCAAACCCAAAACAATCGTATAAGGCAAGGCCATCCAGATCATTTTCACATAAGACAATCGAATAGAAGGCGCCAGTGCCGATGTCAATAAAAACAGGAAGGCCGCCTGTCCGTTCGGAGTCGCGACACTGGGAAGATTAGTACCCGTATTGATAGCAATAGCAAGTTTTTCAAATTCTTCCCGAGTAATCGTGTTGTTAGCAGCTGCAGCCGCTACCTCATTAATATAAACGGTGGCTACAAAAACATTGTCACTAATCATGGATAAAAATCCGTTGGCCAGATAGAATAAAGCTGGTTGCATGGATTTTTCTTGTGCTAACACATAATCAATGATGGGCTTAAATAAATGTTGATCGTGGATCATGGCAACGATCACAAAGAAGACGGCCAATAATGCCGTGAAGGGTAGGGCTTCTTCGAAAGCATGTCCGATGCTGTGCTCATCCGTAATCCCTGTAAAGGCCGTTTGTAAGACGATCACCGTCAAACCAATCAGTCCAACCGGAGCCAGGTGAAGCGCTAATGCGACGATCAAGAAAAGTGCAGCTACTGCTTGTACCACCAATGCCCATTTTTCCGCATCGGTTCTTTTTGCATCTTGTTCTTCCAGAAAGCCCTGAATAATATCTCTTACTTTTTCTGGTAATTTATCTCCAAAACCAAATTTTCCGGTCACTTCTAATAGCACGCAAGTTAATAATCCACAAGCCAAAACAGGCATTGTAATCGGTGCCATGGCAAAAAAGAATTGCATAAAATCCCAGCCTAATTTATCCCCAATCAACAAGTTTTGTGGTTCTCCTACGATCGTACAAACACCTCCAAGGGCCGTTCCTACCGCACCGTGCATCACCAAACTTCTCAAAAAAGACCGGAATTGCTCCAGCGTATCACCGCCCAGTTCTTTTCTATCAGCAACGCCACTATCATCAAAATCCTTGTCACTCGAATGTACCTTATGATACACCTGATAGAATCCGACAAAGACGCCAATCAGAACGGCCGTTACCGTCAAGGCATCTAAAAAGGCACTTAGAAAGGCGGAGATAAAGCAGAATAGAAGAGACAAAACAACTTTAGACTTTACTTTTATGAATATTTTTCCAAAAATAAACATCAGTAGCGGTTTCATAAAATAAATACCGGCGACCATAAATACCAGGAGCAGAATGACCTCCAGATTGGCGCCAATTTCTCCATAAACATGGTATGGTGTAGTAAGATTCATCAGAACAACCTCAAAGGCAATCAAACCACCGGATTGCAGTGGATAACATTTTAGGGCCATGGCCAGGGTCAAAATAAATTCACCAATAATCACCCATCCAGTAACCGTTGGGCCAGCCACCATTAGTAGAATGGGGTTTAATACCAAGAATGCTAGAATGGTCTTTTTGTACCAATCGGGTGATGTACCTAAAAACGAGTTAAATGCCTCCATAAATCTTTACTTTTGTAGAATTCGTTTAAAACCGGTTTTATCTTGAAAATCAAGTATTTAAGATAAGTTTTTCACCACTGGAATTAAACAACTTCATGTTTGATCGCGTAAAAATAAAATTTTATTTAAGAACTTAAGTACGTGAACCGTCTTTTTGAATTAATTAAATTAATTCGATGGGTTCAAGGGAACTATTAAGTCAGAAAACCTGTAAATTTGTATAAAATATTGTATAAAATGGTAAAGATAGGATCTGTAGAACTAGGGGAATTTCCACTGCTGCTCGCACCGATGGAAGATGTGAGTGACCCACCTTTTCGGGCGTTGTGCAAAGCCCAGGGTTGTGATATGATGTACACGGAATTTATCAGCGTAGAAGGGCTGATACGAGATGCCACCAAAAGTGTCCAGAAACTGGATATTTATCCGGAAGAACGACCCATCGGTATTCAAATTTTTGGGGCGGAGATTGACTCGATGATGCGCGCGGCGGAGATTGTAGAAGATGCCAAGCCGGAGGTACTCGACATTAATTTCGGCTGTCCGGTAAAGAAAGTAGTTTGTAAAATGGCCGGTGCCGGTATTTTACAGGATTTGGATAGAATGGTCAAATTGACGGATGCAGTGGTCAAAGCCACCGATCTTCCTGTGACGGTTAAAACCAGATTGGGCTGGGACGATGATACCAAATTTATCGAAGAAGTAGCGGAACGATTACAAGATGTGGGTATCAAAGCCTTGTCTATCCACGGTCGTACGCGCAAGCAGATGTATAAGGGCGAGGCCGATTGGTCGTTGATTGGAAAGATTAAAGAAAATCCAAGAGTGAAAATTCCAATCTTTGGAAACGGAGATATCAATTCTCCACAAAAAGCGAAATTATACCGCGAACGATACGAGGTAGACGGGATCATGATCGGTCGTGCAGCGATTGGTTATCCGTGGATTTTCAGAGAAGTAAAACACTTTTTTGAAACCGGAGAAATCATGGCGCCACCGACCGTAGCCGAACGGGTAGCCGCTGCTCGTCAGCACCTGACGCACTCGCTGGAATGGAAAGGCGACAAACTTGGTGTGTTAGAAATGCGTCGTCATTATACCAACTACTTCCGTGGTTTCCGTAATATCAAAGCGTGGCGCATGCAATTGGTGACACAGGATGATCCGGCAACTGTTTTTCAAGTGCTGGATCAGATTGAAGATATTTATACGGGGATGGAGCAGCAGGAGGTGATGCAGGGATAGCAATCGAGCCAACTATAAAAAAAACACCATGAGTAAATTCGGAATTTTAGGTCTAATCGCAGTAATTATGGCTATTGCTGGAATCGTTATTCAGGTGGCTTTTGATGAGCGAGGGTTTTATTTAGTGATTGGTGCGGTACTATTTGCTATTGTCAGACAAACAATAAAATCCAGGAATCAATTGAAAAAATAAGGAACGGTAATATTTCAAAATTCAAATGTGAGAAGTTGTTATAAACCGGATCTCTAAAACTCCCCCAACGCCTGATACACCATCTCCGTCGGCAAACCCATAATATTACTATACGTCCCTTCAATTTTACTGATTTTACAAAGCCCAATCCATTCCTGAATCGCATAAGCACCTGCCTTGTCAAACGGCTGAAAAGTTTCCACGTAATACTTGATTTCCGCCTCCGACAATTCCTTCATCCACACTTTTGAAACCGCATTAAAACTCACTTTTTTATTTTTGGACAATAGGCAAACGCCCGTAATAACTTCGTGTATCTGTCCCGAAAGTTGCCGTAAGATACGATGTGCGTCTTCTGCATCTTTCGGTTTACCATAAATGGTATCCTTTAAAATAACAATACTGTCTGCACCGAGTATAACCTCATCATCAGCCATAGTAGGAAGTGCAGCTTCGGCTTTTAGAATTGCCAGATATTCGGCTACCCCGGCTTTCGGCAACTCCTCCGGATAAATTTCTTCGACGTCCAGGGTTCGGATGGTAAAAGGGATATTGGAACGTTCGAGCAGTTCTTTGCGGCGGGGAGATTTGGAAGCAAGAATGAGTTGGTGGGAAGTGAGGAGGTCTTTCATAATGTTGTTTTATTCTAGAGATGTTTTTGATAAAATGCTGGATGACTTCTTGAAATAAACCGACAAAGTTAAATAATAATTGGAAAAGGTGGTCAATGATGAGAAAGGAGAAAATCTTAGGTATTTACTGAAATAGATTGTTCTCTGAAGTGTGCCTGAGTGATTGGTTTCCTTTAGTTTCGAGGCGCGGGGTTTTGAGACGCATTTAATTGAACTTCCTAAAAAGAGAAGGATTTCCTGAAATCGGGGATGTTCTCTTAAGGGTGTCCGAGCCCAAGGCTTCTTTTAGGATTTTGAGGTGCGGGCGGCCAGAGACATACTTTAATCAAATGAATTCCTCGATGCTTGCATCAGGGTGAGCGTTCAAGGGGCGTCATTTTTCAGAGGGCTGGCCTTGCGCTCATACCCCGTACTCTTGGTCGGGGTGGCTTGATTTGAACGTTAATTGAACAAATGCCTGAAATCGACAAGGCATGGCATAGCAAACCCGCCAGGGCGGGTTTGTTTCCCACCCCCTGCGCGAGGCCCAAAGTCTCGCTCCTAGCCAGTACTTTGAGAGGATGCAAAGCAGTAGCCATCCAGACCCGGTCGCAGAACACGACCGCCAAGGAGAGAAACCAATAATTTTTTCGCAAACGTCTCTGCGGCTGATCGGAAAATGATACCGATGGCTTATTAGTCTATACTTAGATGCATGAATACCGGAAATTCCATAAAAAATAAGCGGAAATTTAAAAAAAAATTGAAATCAACGTTCATTTTGGTATTTCGGGACTGTTCAGATATCTGTAGTAATTTCGTAGTATTAGAATGGCGTAACGAAGGGTCAATTAAGCAATGAGCCTTCTCTAAAAAGGCATTGTCTTGTTCCTACGTTGATCGGTTAACTTAACTTTCTTTGCCGTCTTTTAAGTTTTTCAAATACTCTAGAGGGCGATACCTATGCGTTGGAAGAACTGATTAACGAATCACTAATCATCAGTTTCTGCGCGACCCTTTGTATACGGACTTCAAGGAGCAGAACTATTTTCTAAATTAGAAAGGTTCTAGTGCCTTCGGCACTAAGTTGTTGATTAGTTAATCGGTGGATCAGTCACATAGTACGCAATGCGAACGTAACCATCCTGGTTGCGCTCTTACATCAGGATTACCTAATATTTGACCGACTACTGATTAACCAATAAACTGATTAACAATTACTTACAAATAGTATATATATTTATAAATTTTAAATTACTTTATTAAACACCATGAAATAAACACACCATCAGATCTATCAAGCACCCTTAATCTTTATACATAGAAATTTAGTGCTTGGGGAACTAAATTGCTGGGTATATTGATAAACGTAGGAACAAGGCATTGCCTTGTTCCTACGTTTATCTGTCAACTTAACCTTCTCGGCAGTAATTATTTGAGTTTTTCAAATACTTTAGAGGGCGATACTTATGCGTTGGGAGGGCCGATTAACTAATCACTAATCAACTGTTCTTTTTGTCTAGTTGTCTAGATAAAAATTAATAGTTTGAAGTACATACTAATTTAGTACCCGACCCACTAGCCTGACGGACCTGGAGTAAACGCATCATCTCACCCACACAAAACCTCCAACCCCAAATATAAAATCCCGCTCAGCATAATCAACTTTGTCAACGTACTCAACTGATGAAACGCCTTTACCGTTTCCGCCTTTCCCAATAAAAGCAACGATCCTTTAATGGGAACCACAATCCCCACCAACAAATAAACCAATTGCGGATACTGGTGCTGTACAAATGAAAGGTAAGACCAAAAAATGGTAGAAAGCAACAAGCTGATCGCAAAAAAAGCCGCCACCGTTTTTGCTTTTTGAATGCCCAAAACAATCGGTAGCGTTCGACAGTTATCTACCTCATCCCCGTATACATCTTCCATATCCTTCACAATTTCCCGATACATGGTACTTAGAAATGCAAAGACTGAATAAGCTGAAAAAATCCCTACTATTTTCAAGTAGGCAGCGGGAGATTTCTCCATCAGAGCAGGCCAGTAACCCGATTCTCCAACAATCACTACCACGGCCACCAATCCACAAAACAACGCCACCACAAAATTGCCAATTAACACTTTTTTCTTCCAGCTCCTGGAGTACCAGTACATCATCGCGTTGGCAAGTATGTATCCCGGTATCCAAAACCAGGCGCCCGTTCGGTAGGTCAACCAGCCAATGCAGATCGCTCCACCCATCACAAAACCTCCGTACCAAAGATAAGCCGCCTTTTCGGAAAGTAGTTTGCCGACAATCATCCGGTCGGGCTTATTCAACGCATCTATCACCTGATCGTAAATATCGTTGATCACGTAGCCCGCCGCCGCTGTCAGAATCGTAGCGAGCGTAAGCGCAAAAAAATCCAGCCCATCGAGGGTAGGGGAGAGACCCGCCTTTTTTAGTTGGGTAACCAGAATAAATTCATATAAAAGGTACTGCGTCAGAAAGACGATCAGGAGATTTGGCCAGCGAATGAGACGGAAAAGGTACATGGTGGACTAGTTAATCGGTTGTATCGTGTATCGGTTAATCAGTGGATTAGTATATTAGTGTTAGGTGGTTTGTGAGTAGGGACAGAGATGGATTAAGATGAATGGCCATTGTTCTTTTGGTGAAAAAATAAATATATTATTGGAATTGAACCTCAGAAGTTGAAAATCATCAAAATTTGCTCCGGCGCTGAAGGGAGTTTTGGCGATTTTTAACTTTTCTCCCTTATGGTTGGGGCAAAAAAAGTTAGAAATTGTTAAAACAGGTTTTATGAGAAAAGCCCTGTTAACTAACAATAATCTAAATCATCCATCGTCCGTGCAATCGCAACACCTTTTCAATAATATCTCGCACACAACCCATTCCACCATCATAAGGAGAAACATACTGCGCGATTTCCTGAATCTCAATTGCCGCATCATTTGGACAAGCCGGAATACCCACCATTCGCATCAATTCATAATCCGGAATATCATCTCCCATAAAAATGATTCCTTCGGGATCCAGTTTATTTGATTTGACATAATCCAGGTAGATCGCTTTTTTATCATGAGCATTATAGAACATATCCTCGATGCCCAACCCCGCCAACCGTTGCTCGACACCCAATGGTTTTCCACCGCTAATGATGACTACCCGATAACCCTGCTTCACTGCATGCTGAAGCGCATATCCATCCTTAACAAACATTTTTCGTAATAAAGCACCATCCGGCTGGATGAGCAATTCGCCGTTGGTGAGTACACCATCTACATCGAAAATAAAAGTATCGACCAGTTTAAATTTTTCCAGGAAATTCAAAGGAGTGTTGAATTGTGGAAGCGTTTAATTGTCTTTTATTTTAAACAATTTTCTTCCGTATTATAATAGTTTTTTACAAATTGATAACAGCCGCGATAGCGGATATCTCCTCAAGTGTATTTGCCCGCCAAAAACACCTCAACAAGCCAAACATTTCAACATTTACTGATTATCCCTCCATTCATACACCCATTTTGCCTGAATCATCTCCAGATGTCCTTCGCTCGAATCTTCTCGCTTGCCTTGAAAATGTGGAATTTCCAGAATCCATTCCAGCAAATCAGTAAAGCGAATTCGGTAAATTTTACCTTCCGTAAATTCAGCACCGAAGCGATCGTATAAAGCCATTGCAATATCCTCGTGGTCGGTCCATTCGATTGGTAAATCGTTTATTTCCTGAAAACCCATAGTCTTAATTTGAAAATCGTGTAAATGAAGTAAAAGTAGTGCAGCCCCTGCGGTAGGGATATATGCTAATGTTCGTGACCGATGATTTGTTTTTGATCAGGAATAGTTACCTCGATCTCTGCGTCGTCCTCCAGGATAATGCACTGACATCCCAGTCTTGATTCGATGGTAGGATTGATAGCTCGGTCAATAAAATCTTCTTCTCGGTCCGAGATTTCTTCTAAAGCGTCTTCCCCTTTTGATATGTAGACATGGCAAGTGCTACAAGCACAAACCTCCCCACAATTATGATTTAGGTGAACGTGATTGTCTTCTGCTACTTCTAATATGGTTAGTCCTTTTAAGACATGCTCAACTGTTACAGGCTGAATATCTTTGTCTTCAAAAGTAAATTTTACGGTTGCCATTATTTTTTCTTGAATTTACTGCAAATGTAGGTTTAATCAAACATCTAAACAAGGCAGTTAACCAAAATGTTGTTGAACCTGGTTTTATCAACCTTCCTTAATCAATATTCGATATTCATATTTCAACCTGCCTCCCAGAAAATGTAAAGTCGTCTATGCTCTAAGCATAGACGACTACTACAACAAATTATAATCCCATGAACATATACAATTAAGGGCCGAATTCCTTACGGCTAACCTCCTTTCTCTCTTCTACAATTCAAAGATCAGCATAATTCCTGCTTATAACAAAGACAAAATTTTAATATTGTGAAATTTTTAAATTAAATATATTTTAATTATTATTTTATAAAGCGCTTATTACGTGTAAATTTTTCGCAGGTACACCCATTTTTTATAAATAGTTGTTAAATTTTAATAATAGAATTTAATTTTTTTCCCTTGTTTTTTTTATAGAAAAGTTGAAAAAATGTCTTTTTTTAATAAAAACCCACCTAAAACTACCTTCTATTTTCAATTCTCCTTAATTCTCGTAATTTTACGGCTATCATTATTTATAACGCAGAAAACCATTCAGTAATTTTCTAGCATCGTAAAATAAAAGACTGATCATTGCCTCATTCTTAGAATAAAAAATAAAAATATGTCAAATAAAGAAAAAACAACTACCCTTAGTCCTATCCGCTGCGAATTAAAAGCCGGAGAAACCTACGCTTACTGCCAATGTGGCTTCAGCTCCAAAGCTCCTTTTTGTGATGGTTCTCACAAAGGTAGCGGGGTCGGCCCCAAAATGTTTACGGTAGAAGTAGACCGCACCGTCGGTATCTGCAATTGTAAACTGACCAGCAACGCCCCTTTTTGCGACGGAACGCATAAGTCGGCGAAGTAGTGGATTAGAAATGAATATCGAATATCGAATTTTTAGACCAGTTACCGAGGCCTTTTGTTGAATACAAAGCCACCGTAGTTCTTAAATTTTTGTGGTAGAAGCGCTTCATCATTCAATATTCATCATTAGATATTCTAAGCTTTTAATTCGTATAATAAAAATATGAACGCCCTTGTTTTTCCTGTCCATCCTCTTCTGGTCCTGTGCTATTGCGATGGTACATACCTATGTCTTGTATCCACTATTACTTAAAATACTGGCCAGCGGAAAAGTATTGCCAAGGCATCCGTATTTCGATGAAAAAGACAGTCCCGAAGTAGTCGTTCTGATGGCCGCCTACAACGAAGCCACCGTCATTGCCCAAAAAATAGAGAGCTTGCAAGCCCTAAATTATCCTGCTCATAAAATCAAAATCCTGATCGGTTCCGACAACAGCACCGACGGAACCAACGGGATTATCCAACAATTTGCCGCCACCGATTACCGGATTCACCTTCACGCCTTTACCGAACGCAACGGCAAACCCCGCATCATCAACCGACTCGTAGCAGCTGTTCAAAAAGAACAAAAACTAACGCCCAATCTCCTCTTTCTCATGACCGACGCCAGTGTCATGCTCTTGCCCGATACCCTCCGCAATCTGGTTCGGCACGTACACGATCCAAAAATTGCGCTGGTCGATACCCATTTTCAAAGCCAACCCGCCGGAGCGGCTGGAATTGCCGTTTCAGAAGGACAATACGTCTCCGGCGAAGTGATGCTCAAACACCGGGAAAGCCTCCTCTGGAAAAGAATGATTGGTCCATTTGGCGGTTGCTATTTATTGCGAAGCAGTTATTACGCCCCCGTTCCACCCAACTTCCTGGTCGATGACTTCTATATCGCTTTAAAAGTATTTGAGCAGGGTGGAGGAGCGATCAACGATTTGGAGGCGCGGTGTTACGAAACCAGTTCAGATGAGATCAGCGAAGAGTATCGCCGTAAAGCCCGAATCGGCGCGGGGAATTTTCAAAATCTACAAACATTTAAGCACCTTTTGTGGTCGGGAGATCTACCATTGGCCTTTGCCTTTACCTCCCATAAGATTCTCCGGTGGAAAGGACCTTTTTTTATTATCTTTGCATTTTTTAGCAGTGCGATTCTTGCGTTCAGTGGCAACTTATTTTACTTAAGCTTGTTGCTAATTCAGATAAGTGTATGGATCATTTTGCCCTTGATAGATCTTATATTATGGAAATTTAATATTCATCTCAAGCCACTGCGAAACTTACGCTATTTTGTATTTATGAATTTAGCATTACTAAATGGATTTTTCAAATATCTTAACGGAATCAAAACCAATGTCTGGCAACCAACAAAACGGGCTTGAAACAGTAGCACTTAATACCATCGAAGAAGCCATCGAGGCGATTAAAGCGGGAGAAGTAATCATCGTAGTAGATGATGAAGACCGCGAAAATGAGGGAGACTTTATTTGTGCAGCAGAATGCGTTACGCCCGAAATTATCAACTTTATGTCCACGCACGGACGAGGCTTAATCTGTACACCCATCGAAGAAAAGAGAGCGGATGAATTACATCTCAATATGATGGTTGCTAAAAATACAGACATGCACGAAACGGCTTTTACCGTTTCTATAGATTTGATTGGCCAGGGATGTTCTACCGGAATTTCTGCCTATGATCGTGCTACGGGAATCAAAGCACTGGTTGATCCCAAAACAAAGCCTTCTGATTTTGCCCGACCGGGTCACATTTTTCCACTGCGCGCCAAGGCGGGTGGTGTGCTACGCCGTACGGGACATACCGAAGCTACGATCGATCTGGCACGCATGGCTGGGTTTGCACCAGCGGGCGTCGTAGTAGAAATTTTAAATGAAGATGGAACCATGGCGCGCTTACCACAGCTGCGAAAGATTGCAGACCGTCACAACTTAAAATTGATTACCATCAAAGACCTCGTCGCCTACCGGATGCGTACCGAACGTATTGTAACGCGCGAAGTACAGGTGACAATGCCGACTGCCTACGGAGACTTTGACGTAGTGGCTTATCGACAGTCGACTACCGAAGATGTTCACCTGGTACTCCGTAAAGGCAACTGGGAAACGGACGAACCCGTTTTAGTACGCGTTCATTCTAGCAGTGCATCTGGAGATATACTAGGTATCTTGTTTGATGACCATGCCGGACAAGTTCAACGCTCGCTCGATCTGATTAGTAAAGAAGGAAAAGGATTACTGTTGATTATGTGCCACGGTGAAAAAGGCCAGGATTTAATTTCTCGCCTTAAAGAATATCAGCCAGAAAAGGAGTTGGCACCTAAAAAGCCCAACGCGATGGATCAACGGGATTATGGCGTAGGCGCTCAAATTCTTCGTGATCAAAATATTTCAAAACTAAGATTGATTACAAATAATCCAAAACGACGAATTGGTTTGACGGGATACGGGCTGGAGATTGTCGAAGTGATTGGTAGTTGATTGGTAGAATAGATTAAAAAACAAAGAGCTTAATGATAGGAAATACTATTGTTAAGCCTTTTTTATTTTAGCTAGGTAGCTAATGCATCTTTCTCTCAAGCAGAACTTGCTAGCCAGATACAACCCTTAGTTCGGACTTCCACATCCAAACTACGACCTTACCTCTGAACAATAAGAATACTTACTCGTTTAAAAGAGGAATACCAAAAATTTTTTAACCAAAAAATTCAACAACATGGAAAAGGATAAAAGTAAAAATCCAGCCCACAATCCACCAGAAGAAGATCAAGCAATTAAGTCTGCAAAAGGCACCGGAAAAGATTTAGATCAGGTGAAAGGAAACAAAGGAAAGCAACAAGCGCCACCACAAAAACACGATGGCAAAAGACAATCTGACCAAGGATAATTCTATAGCTAAAGCTTTCGTAAAAAAATGCCAATTCGAATATTATTCGAATTGGCATTTTTTATGAGGGGAGTTTAGGGAGTTTAGATTTATGGTAACGATATCTTCAGCAGAACTTGCTAGTTTGGACTTCTACGTCCAAATACGACATCTTTATAAGCTGGTTAAAATTTCAATAATCTAATTTAAAAAAATCAATTTATTTGCTCAATAACCGCCTGACTTTCCTTTATTAACAATTTATAATCATTAATTAAATGTTCTAGCTGATTTATTTTGGGAATACCATGTTTTTGATATTGACTGATCATCTTTAAGGAAGTCATTAACTTTAAAGCGACCAATTGATCACTCAAATAATTTTTCCACGATATCTTTGGAACCTTTCCATCTTACTTCTGAATCAAATGACAGGTGATGATTTGGATGGTCTTGGCGTTCATGATTATTTATTACCGTTTTATTTTAAAAAAAAATCTAAAATTCTGTAATATTTTCAATCTTTACTGATCTAAAGGGTAAAAATATTAATCATGAAAAAGGTAACCATTTTAATTGTCATTTTATTTAGCACTATTTCTTTATTTTCACAAAGCAGTAACAAGGACTATCCGTTCAAGGTTGAAGTGAAAGGAACAGGGAAACCGATTGTTTTTATTCCTGGATTGTCCTCTCCGGGAAGTGTTTGGGACGAGACGGTTAAGGTTTTAGAGAAAGAACATGTTTGCCATGTGTTGACCCTGTCAGGATTTGCTGGCGAAGCACCTATTAAATTTGGCGAAGCTTTTTTACCAAAAATTCAAGCTAAGATAATCGAGTATATTCAGGAAGAATTAACGGAGCAACCCATTATTATTGGACATAGTTTAGGTGGATTTATGGCGCTTTCCATTGCCAGTGCGGAACCGGATTTATTGGAAAAGATCGTGATTGTGGATGCTTATCCTTTTTATTCTGCCGCTATGAATCCAATGGCGACCGTTGAATTTGTGAAGGTTCAGGCAGAGATGTTGAAGAAAAGTTTAATGACGATGACAGACGAGGCTTTTGCGGCTCAACAAAAAATAATGATGAAATCGATGGCCACAGACGCTGGCGATATTTCCGCAATTACGCAATGGTCGATAGATACAGATCGAGCAACGATGGCACAAGCGATGTATGAAATTATGACGACCGATCTGAGAGGTGCGGTGAAATCAGTTAAGTGTCCTATCTTGGTTTTTGGTAGTTGGTATGCAGCGAAAGATTATGGGATTACTAAAGAAGTGATTGAGAAAAACTTTCAAACCCAGTTTTCGAAAGCGGCTAATTGTACCATTAGAATAGCTGATACTGCTAAGCATTTTATCATGTTTGACGAACCAGCATGGTTTATTAAAAATTTGGAATTATTTCTATAGTACTTCTTTATGAAAAAAAATAAGCGTGCCTATTTCGAAGATGTATATCAAGCCAATAAAGATAAAATCTATCGATTGTGTTTGGGATTTACAGGAAGTAATGCGGATGCAGATGATCTTTTGCAGGAAGTGCTACTAAAGATATGGAGTAATCTGGATGGGTTTAAAGGAGCAAGTAAAATTGAAACCTGGGTCTATCGGGTGGCTACCAATACCGCTTTGTTATTTGTCAATCGGAAGAAAAGATCTAAGACTAAACTTCAAGAAGTTCCCTCGGGACAATTGAATTTTATCAGAGCAGATCACGACCCATCCGTGGATTTACAAATTAATAAATTGTACGCAGCTATTTCAAAATTAAAAGAAATAGATAGAATAATTATCTCGCTGCTTTTAGAGGATAAGAGCTATAAAGAAATTTCGGAGATTACAGGATTGGAAGCTAATCATATCGGTGTTAAGATCAACCGTATTAAAAAAGATTTAAAAAAAATAATGGATCATGAATGATGATTTAAATAAATGGAAAGGCCTTTATCAAAAAAAAGAAGCAAAGGAAATTGATACGAATGCTCTGCTATCAGGCTTTAATCGCGTAGAAAAAAAGCACCGGATAGAAAGAATTATCTTAACCATTTTTATCCCGATTACGATAATGGTATTGATAATAGTGATGCCTGTTATTTCTAACTCCTATTATTTGGTTTCGGTCATGCTAATGTCCACAGCCATGCTATTTATATTAAGGATGATCTATAGAAATAAATTTTCTACCATTGAGTTAACACAAAAATTTAACAACAAGAAATTTATTGAAAATAAAATATTAAAACTAAAAAATCGAATCTTGCTTACTTCCAGAGATATGTGGATTTATGCAATCCTGTTGATCTTAGGAATTAATATAGGTTATATCGAAGCTTTGCATTACTTCTCTTGGCCTATTCGACTATTAGGTCACGTAGGGGTTTCAGGATTAATGATAGTTGGCTTTTATTTTGGAATAAAGAATAAATTGAAAGAATATGATTTAGAAATTGTTCCATTAATCAAACAACTGGAGTCTTTGAAAAATGAGTATTAGTGATTAACTTATTAATAAACCAACTCCAGATAAACCGGATAATGATCACTCGTTCCACCGTAATAATTTGGTCCGCCATACGTCTTGTTAGGTCGAGTACCAAACTTCTTATCCTCATAATTCAGATAATCTGCCTGAAAGATATTGGCCTTTGCCGCCCGTAATTTTCCAGTTGTCAGGTTAGGAGAAACGATGATTTGATCGAGCATATTCCAGTCCGATTTGTAACGGTACGAACCTTCTCCCGCCGCATCCAGTGGCTGGGTAAAATTGTATAAATAATGTTTTTTAGAAAGGTCTGAAGCACCCGCACCGAGTATTTTTACCACACTGTTGTTATCCGTTTCGTCATTCAGGTCCCCCATGATTAAGATGTTGGCTTTGGGATCAGCGGCGAGAATCATATCCGTTTTTTTACGAAGCTGGCTGGCTACAAAAACTCTTTTAGGTTCACTTTTTTTGAGACCACCACGGCGACTTGGCCAGTGGTTGATAAAGATATGCAGTACTTCGCCCCGGTAATTTCCTTTGACGTAGAGTATATCCCGGGTCGTATAATTTTCTACAACTTCTTTTGGAAAATCAATGGGAATCGCTTTTTTTTCTAAAACTGTAAAATGCGCTTTTTGGTAGAGTAGACCGTTGTCAATTCCGCGTTTATCCGGAGAATCAAAATGAACGATTTGATAATTTTTATCCACCAGTTTTTGGTTGGCTGCAAAATCCAGTAATACTTTTTCATTTTCCACTTCACAAACACCAAGAATCTCCGGAAATTTCAAATCAACTATCACGGTAGAAAGCTGATCCAGCTTTTTCTGGTATCTTTCTTCTGTCCATTCCTTCTTCCCCGTCGGCGTAAATTCTTCGTCCCTGGTTTTAGGATCATCGTAAATATCGAAAAGATTTTCGACGTTGTAAAAGGCGAAGCGGACAGTTTGTGGCGTTGAGTTGCTGGCCGTAGAGGGTGTCTTACAATTGCTGAAAGTCAGACCGAAAAAAAGTAACAGGAGGGAAGCGTATTTCATATTATGTTTTATTGATTTAACATTCTTTAGGCAATTTAAGGAGGTAAAGATAAATTTCAACTTCAATTCCAATTCCCACCCCTTACCGATTCCGCGTAGCCAATATCCGGTTCACAAAATTATTGGCCTTTCCGCCTTCCACAGGCATAATCTCCATCTTCTTGCCATCTGGCATTTTGATCATCAGGTGCTTTTCTTTCATTCCCGTAAGCTCCTCGTAGAAGCGATTATTGCTGCTACCAATTTCCAGAATACCCTGTTTAAAACCAAAGTAATAATAGAAATCACTCGGAGATTTAATGTAAATATAAATTCGGTCATCTCCGTTGGAAGGCATTTTAAATTCTACGTGGCAAGTCAGATTACGGTTAATGGGTGTACCCGCAACGGTACCGACAGAAGCCTCACTATTACTCGTTACCATAGATTGATATTCAACGTCCCATTTCAATTCCAGTTTAGAAAAAAGAAAAGTATAGTCATTGTATTTTTTGGGTAGTTCTATACCAATACTCTGGGTTTTTGCCAGAATATTTTTATAGTCTTTGTCATCATCAATCAATTCAGCCAGTGTCTTTTTATAAAAATCCCGGTCCTTCATATAATCCACTGGGCGTGCATCATAAGCACTACTAATCAAATCAGTCAACATGATTTTCATCAGTTTTTCTGGAATGGCCATGGTGACACCCGCCATCGCTTCCGCTTTAAATTTTTGTTCTGCCGTACCACCCTGGAAGGCTGTTTCTATAAAACCCGCAGCATCCACATCCACGTAGGTAAGCTGCGATCCCAATTCCAGTTTTCCTTCGGCTTTTATCCCATTGTCTTTGACTGAGTAAACCATCCGATTTCCGCGAATGTAGTCTCTGGTCACATTGGTAGAATCTCCAAAAATGAATGTATCTTCTTTTTTATCATATTTAAAAACACCCCGCGCATCGATGATGGCGCGATCTTTTCGCAACTGGGTAGGCTGCATGGCTCGTGGGTAAACTGTGGCATTGGTTTTACTTAAAAATATACCTGTTCTCAGTGGTTCTCCCGCAAAGTTTTTAGGCAAATCAAATGGAATAACCAAATCCTTTTTATCTGCTTTGGTACCAATCGCAAACCATTCCCGGTTGGGAAGCAGTGGCGCATCCAGTTTTGCAAAACCTGCAAAAGCCAGGTTTTTATCATTCGCATTCAACGTGATCGTCCCCTGGTATTGGGTTTTGGTATCAATATAAAAATTGTCGTCCGGTTTGATTTCTCCCTTGGCCCGGGTCTCGGTAGGCTTGGTGGATTGATTCCCTTTACCGACTCTGGCACCGACAATATCTGCGAAGTAAATCTCTTGTTGTCTATCGCCGATATTATATTCGTAATATCCTTTAGCGGTGTAATCTTTTTTCCCTTTGATGTCAATCGTAGCGCGGTTAATTACGTGGTATTCGTTTTCAGTACTAGCCACTATTTTTACATTTTCGAGGGTTGACATGACGCCACCTTTGTTGATTTGTACATCTCCGGTTTCGGTATACACGTACGCATCTGCCGTTTGGATTCGGGGAATGCCACCGATTTTTAGTTCGTTGGTTTTTAAATCATAGAATGCCGTTTTGCCCTGAAAATTAAGCGAATCCTGATCGGGATGGATGGATACAAAGTCTCCGTATTCTTTGCCTTTATTTTTAAAATCAATCGTTTCTCCGGCCATATCCCAATCCAGTTCACCCATCGAAGTCTGGTACTGATTATACGGCATAGTTGTGGTTAGTCCATCTTCGTTGGCATAAATTTTACCCCGTTGGGTGTCAAAATCAAGATTGGCATTTACATTTTTGGTGTCAAAGGCAAATTCTCCTTCGAACGCTTTAATCTGTACATTGGCCGTATCTGCCAGTGCAGAAAAAGCACCAAAAGACATGAGTTTAGAATTCATGATCCCTTTCTCCCATTCAAATTTACCGGTTGCTTTCAATCCATCGGGGGTTAGGATCAAGGTTCCATCCACCGTATAGTTATCTGCTTTAAAAAGCTTAAAAGATTCTTCTTTCGTTCGGATATACATACTGTCCAGGTAAGGTTTCCAGTCGATGGAAACATCAATTCCCACTGCTTGTGGAATCTCTACCGGACCCGTACGATCTTCGGTCAAGTCAAAACGTTTTGCCGTTCCGGTCATCTGTTTGGGACGGAAAACCAAATCTTCACTATCCATCGACGCACCCAGATATTGAATATTTCCTTTACCAAAAAAACCTGCGTTACTCAGATCAATTTCTCCCCGGTATTTTCCTTTTTGAGAATAAGCAGGATATCCTCCCGCCCCGGTATTGGTGACAAAACCAAGACTCTCATCTGCTTCCCGAACAATCACGGTCTCCTTAAAAACAGGGAAGATATCAGAGCTGTACATTTCTCCTTTAAAGGCAACATCTTCCTTGACAAAATCGTCCAGATGATTAAAACTAAATTTTGCAAGTTGGAAATAAAAAGAGTCTCTTTTATAGACGGCATTGAGTGTTTCCTGATAGTCGTAAAAAATGTAGGAAGGGCCTTTGGTATTATAAGATGGAAAGATCGGTAAATCTTCTTTACCTGATTTATTTTCCGGTGCATCGATTAATAAAACACCATTGCCATGTTCGATTCTGGAAGAGATGGAAAGCGCTTCCGGCTTGCCATTTTCATCTTCTACCCCCGTTGGAACAAACAAATCAAAATAACGGACGGAGTCCATTTCTATATGGTTTTTGTCGTAGACATAGTGCATATTTTTTCCTTCCAAAACACCAAAACCGGCAAAGACTCTACCGTCAAAATCCATGTCCCGGTTACCCTTAAAAACGATATTGTCATTAAAGGGTTTGAGTGCGACCTGCTGTACAGGACTGAATTCAACATTTTCAATTCCTTGTGCATCAATGGTATTGTTCTTCAGGTCAAGGACCGCGTTGGTCTTGGAGGAGTTTGATTTTATTTTTAGAATATCAAAATCTACTTTTTCTGCGGCCGCGTCGCTGTAGTGGTATACTTTATCCTTGACAAATACTTCTTGTTCGTCGGCATCATAATTTATAAAGCCCTGAGAAACGAGGTCGTAGAGTAAACTTTGAATGCTGGTAACGTCAAATCTTGGATTCATTTTTTTAGCCAATCCGTTCGCGTCAAGGTGTCGAACCCCTTCCTGATCAGCGTAAGCACGGATGGCCGTTAGTGGATTACTGGTAGAGATATTTTGAATCCGCCGCAGATCTCCTTCGTTATAGTAGTGTAAAGATTCAAACTCAACGGTACTGGCATTGGAAAAACTAACGGCACTGGTTCCTAACAATAAACTATCGGAAGCCATTTTCCAAAGCAATTTATCTACATTAATGTTCATGTTTTGTTGGGAAGAAAAGAAAGGATTTCGATCACTCCCTCTTTGTCCCCGGTAAAGCTGCATTTCCTGATTAGGAATGTCAAATTTTATATTAATAGAAGGGTGGTAAATAGAATCCTGACCGCTGTAGATAATCATCTCTGTTTCTTCGGAAGCAATCCGTTCATTTTTTCGGATAACAAAATTTTCGGAATATCCTCGAAACCTTTTTTTACTGCCATCCTTGATAGTGATGTAGGCTTTATCTTTTTTGGTACCGAATCCATAAACCGTCGTCCCGTTTAATTTAAAACCTCCACGATAACTGATGTTTTCTCCTATATTGTCTATATTTAAAAACTGATCAAATGATTCAAAACGCGGGTAAGAACCCTCATCCTGATTTCTTCGGGTCATAATTTTATCTTCAAAATTTCCTTCCACTTTTACATTTCCAAAAATATCCGGATAGATTAAAGTCGCTTTGCTAACGCGATAAAGACTCTTTTTTATATCGATATAATAGGTGTCAATAACGGCGGTAATATCCAGGTTGTCGCCAAAACGTTTCCAGTCGACAGTACCACCTTCGCCCATCCATTTTAGTTCGGTTGGAAAATAAGTTCCCCTGGTATCGGCAATCATAATGGTATCGGCTTTTCGAAAACCATAGATGTCTACCTTGTCGTAATTGACGGAAGGCTTTTGTTCTTCGTAAGCCAATTTGAATTTGTCCGCTTGTCCCATCCAGTTGACCCCAACTTTGGGTTCGCGGAATGTACGGTGTTCAAAAAAGTAGTTTGAAAACTTAAGGTAATCCTGGTAAGGTTTTACTTTTCTGTTTTTGACATCTCCGAGCATTCCGTCCAGTACGAGGTGCCAGTCTTTAAACTGTTGTTCGCCATTTTCCAGCTTTTTTACTTTGACCAATGCCGCCAGATAATCAAGAAAATAGGGAGAAGGTCGCATTTTATTAAGCAACATGGCGTTACTCGTTTTGACCAGTTGATTAAATTCGTCATCACTAAAAATGCCTGCTTTGAATTGCTCCTCGTAAACTTTGTAAGCCTCTTCCATTTTCTTTTGCTTGCTGGAAGTCATGAACGTTTTTAGTTGTTCCATGTATTCCGTAGGAACGGCCGAGAATTCGCTCAGTTTTTGAGCATTCATTAAAAATGCAGAGAATAAAAACAGGGTAGAAAGAAATAAAATTCTTTTGAGCATAAGATTAAAATTTTGCCATTTCTTAGGATAAAGTCTAATGTTAAAAACGGCGACTAGAAAGTTTTACAATAGCTATTACGGTGTCCCTCAACTTTTGTTTAGGACCATACAAATCCAGTTTTCACGGGTTTGCACTTCCATTACCATAAAACCTTGTTGTTGAGTGGATTTTTGCAGGAGGTCGGTATCTGGCTGAATAAAACCGGAAATTAGTAAATAACCGCCTTTTACCAGCTGATTATATAACGTCGGCAGGGTCGCTAAAATTACGTTACGATTGATATTCGCAAGAATTATTTGGTATTTATTTTTAGCGAGTTGATCCAGGGTTCCTTCGTAGGTAGTCACTTTTGAGCAATTATTGATAGAAAGGTGTTCTATGGTATTTTCAACTGCTGGTGGCTCAATATCCACGGCGTCAATCGCCTGGGCCCCTAATTTTTCTGCTAAAATGGCCAGAATACCCGTTCCACAACCATAATCAAGGACTGTTTTGTCATTAAAAACCATTTTTGACATCTGCTCGATCATCATCCAGGTGGTGGCGTGGTGTCCGGTTCCGAAGGCCATTTTGGGCTGAATCATGATTTCATGGTCCACCGGACGATCAAAGGGTGGATGAAAATCGGTCCGAATACCACAGAAATCACCGACTCGAATGGGGCTAAAATTCGACTCCCAGACGGTATTCCAATTTGTATAGGGAATGACTGTATGGCTATAATTAAAGTCAAACCGCTCTTTTATTTGATGGAGATTTTTCCGCATTTCTGTGGTGTCGTCCCGTGCGGGCATGTACGCCTGCAGCATTTTTTCTTCTACTTCAAAACTATCGAAAGGAAGGTCCTGTATAAAGGCCAGGAGGAGTTCTGGTTCTTGGGTATTAAAGGTGAATTTATGGTAATCCATTTTGCTTGCTGTTAGCTAGAGTGTTCAATCAGCTGAAAAAACCTCTGCATTTTTATAATAACTTATTTCAATTAGATAAATTCATTTGATAACTTGCTCTTCAGAAAATAATGCGATCCCTCTGGGATCGAACGACTGCGGGCCTCGAATCTCGGCTAACATAATGTGATCCCTCTGGGATCAATCCGA
>Ga0209831_1001561_pt1 | contig 20867 bp, 17 predicted proteins | sample Maine_Asex4_meta_FD_187451 | JGI IMG/M metagenome (GOLD analysis project Ga0209831, IMG submission 187451) | Marine algal microbial communities from Maine, USA - Maine_Asex4_metaG (SPAdes) (version 2) | ecosystem: Host-associated > Algae > Red algae > Unclassified | place: Maine, USA | collected... | reverse complement strand
GAAAATTTACGCCCCGCCTGATCCGTGATGAGCGCGTGGTGATGATAGCGCGGCGTCACCCATCCCATAAGACTTTGTATCAAGACATGCAGCGGAGTCTGGTCGACAAAATCCTCTCCCCGCACCACATCCGTGATGCCTTGGATATAGTCATCATGTGTGACGGCGATGTGATAGCTGCACCCGATATCCCGGCGCGCGATAACAGGGTCGGGACGATCCGATAAGATCCACTCTTCTATGGACAGACGGCTTTGACGCGCCGCGTCATCCTCAAGATATGTCAGAGGGTCTCCGGTATGTTTTAGGGCGGCCTTGAGATTTAATCGGATGGCATAAGGCAGGGACGGTGTTTTAAAGCGGGCAGCTTTATGAACGGTGTCGCACATTTTTGCCATGTCGGAGTGGGAGCCGGCCTCTGCGGGAGACGTTCTCGCGCCGGATTTCAGTTCTGACCGGGATAGACCGCAGGGATAGGCCAGACCGCGCTGGATCAGGTCTATAACGACCTTTGCGTAATCTGAATAATGTTCGCTTTGCACCCGCGCCGGCCGTATCCAATCGAAGCCCAGCCAAGCTAGATCATCTTGAAGGTCGTATGAAAACTGGCGTCGGCAACGCGTGTGATCAATATCTTCTATCCGCAACAGCGCTGTCCCGCCCAGACGCTCTGCCGTCTCCCACACTTGCGCCGCCGCGAAAGCGTGACCCAGGTGCAAGAGTCCAGTTGGCGAGGGGGCGAAGCGTGTGAGCTTTATTTTGGAATGTGTTTCCATGTTTTGCGAAAGGTGGAATTTATCGCCGCATCAATCCGCCGAGCAGACCGCGCAAGATTCTCCGGCCTTGGGATCTGACGATTTGCCGTGTGACGAGTTTGACCTCATGACCCAGCATCTGACCGACTGTTTTTTTACGGCGAGTGGAGCGGCGCTTGGTTGGAGTCTTCTTTTTCTTAGCCTCGGCTTCGGCCTTTTCCGCCGCTTTTTCGGCGGCTCTTTCGTGCGCTATGGCTCTTGCTTCCAGTTTCTCATAGGCGCTTTCGCGGTCGATCATGTCGGTATATTTATCTTTTAAATCCGATGCCGCGATGATGGTTTTGCGCTCAGCAAGTTTCGCCGGGCCGAGGCGGGAGACGGGCGGACGGATGAGGGTGCGCCTGACGACTTCAGGCGCGCCTTTCATATTCAGCAAAGAGACAAGCGCTTCGCCGACGCCTAAATCTGTAATGACCTCTGCCGTATCAAAATCCGGATTTTCCCGGAATGAGCTGGCCGCTGCGCGAAGGGCCTTTTGTTCCTTGGGCGTATAGGCGCGCAGGGCATGCTGGATGCGGTTACCGAGCTGGCCGAGGACACTGTCCGGGATATCCATCGGGTTTTGCGTCACGAAATAAATGCCGACCCCTTTAGAGCGGATAAGGCGTGCAACTTGCTCGATTTTGTCCAGCAGAGCTTTTGGCGCATCATCAAAGAGTAGATGCGCCTCGTCAAAAAAGAAAACCATTTTGGGTTTGTCCGGGTTGCCGACTTCCGGCAGTTCTTCAAATAACTCAGACAGTAGCCAGAGTAGAAATGTTGAGTAGAGAGCGGGAGAATTAATGAGCTCATCCGCCGCCAGAATGTTGATAACGCCATGCCCGTTCTCATCCACCTTCATCAGATCTTCAAGTTCTAGGGCCGGCTCTGCGAAAAACTCATCCGCACCTGCGCGTTCCAATTTCAAAAGCTGACGCTGAATGGCCGCAACGGATTGGCTGGTAACATTACCATATTCGCGGGAAATTTCTTTCTTATTATCGCTGATGAAATTTAGCAAAGCGCGCAGATCTTTCATGTCCAGCAGGAGCATGTCGTCATCATCCGCCAATTCAAAAGCAATCGTGAGAATGCCTTCTTGCGTGTCGTTCAAACCCATCAGCCGGGCGAGAAGGTTTGGGCCCATTTCAGAAATTGTCGCCCGAACAGGATGTCCCTGTTCGCCGTAGAGATCCCAAAATATCGTTGGCATGGCGGCGTAATCATACTCGCCCAAACCAATTTTCATGGCGCGTTGGAGCAATTTATCGTGGAGCTTGTGATCTACGGATCCGGCCTGACTAATACCCGAGAGATCGCCTTTCACATCGGCGGCAAAGACGGGCACGCCGGCTTTGGAAAAGCCTTCTGCCAATATCTGCAATGTGACAGTCTTACCGGTGCCTGTTGCCCCCGCGATGAGGCCGTGACGATTGGCGAGCGGCAACCATAAATGCTGCTTTTTACCTCCGCCATCTGAGCCTATAAATATGCCGTTCTTCAAAATGAAATATCCTCTCGATTTTCAAGATTTTTTTATGGGGTCGAAGGCTTGAATGCAATATGAGTGTTATGAGTAGAGAAAGGCGAGCGACGATGAGCATTACAACCGACCAGACAATACGAGCAACCTTATTATTTTTGGCAGGCATGGCTCTGATTGCACTGCTTTATTTTACGCGGGAGCTGATGGCGCCATTCGCTTTGGCAATTTTTGTTTGGTTGATTATTGACGCTTTTGCCCGGTGGATGGATAATCTCTCACCGAAATTCCCATATTGGCTGGCGTTGACCGTGGCTGTTTTAACCGTCGTCGGACTTATGACCGGGTTTATTTTGGTCATTGTCGACACTGTGGGTGACGTATTTGATTCTTCAGACCGTTATGAGGCGCGCTTGACAGAGATTTTCTCGTGGATTGCTGATAAAACGGGTCAAAACAATATGTCTTTCGACTCGCTAGACGAGAACTTTGGTATCACGGAAAAAATTCAGGGCGGGTTGGGAACATTCGCAGCCACTGTCCAGGGCGTGTTGTCAGAGTTTTTCCTTATCGCCCTTTATGTCATCTTTCTATTCGCCGCTCAATCCAGCTTTCCCAAGAAAATGGATGACTTGTTTCCAAATCCAACCCGCCGGTCGCAGGCAGAAAAGGTCGGGACACGCATTCGGCATTCAATTGAAAAATACCTGTCTGTGCAGACGATTATCTCTCTTATGCAGACTGTCGTCTCTTATATCGGGATGACGGCTCTGGGGTTGGACAATGCGCTTTTCTGGGCGCTGGTAATCTTTGTCCTCAACTATATTCCGATTGTTGGCGGTTTGGCAGCCGTGGCCTTGCCATGTCTTTTCGCCATGGTGCAATTCGATAGCGTAGGCCGGATCGCGGCGCTGGCGGGCATTTTGTTCGGCGCGCAATTTGTTATTGGCAATACCATTCAACCCAAAATGATGGGAGACAGTATGAACTTGTCCGCGCTGGTCGTTATTCTTGCGCTCTCGGTTTGGGGCGCTTTATGGGGCGGCGTCGGCGCATTCCTATCTGCGCCGCTGACCGTTATTATCATGATTATATTGGCGCAATTTCCGACAACACATTGGATTGCCGTTCTGCTGTCAGCGGATGGAGAGCCTGACATGGACGGCGACGGGAAGCCGGATTCAGAGACAATTGCGTCGATGTAGCCGGCTCACCACACTGTGATACATGTGTTGGGTGCGTATTCATCTTTTGCGGGTTAGGGACCATTATGAAAAAATTACTTCTCCCCTTTACGGCGCTGACCTTTGCCTCGGCCTCTTTTTCCGCCGTCGCAGCTGAAACCGACGCTCAGCCCACACATGTTGTGGAGTTGTTCACCTCGCAAGGCTGTTCGTCCTGCCCGTCGGCGAACCGGTTTGTGACAAAGCTATCGGAAGATGCCACTACGCTCGTGCTGTCCTACGGCGTCACCTATTGGGATTATCTGGGGTGGAAAGACACATTTGGTGATCCTGAGTTTACGCAGCGTCAACGTGATTACCGCGATGCCTTCGGCGCGGCTAATATTTACACACCGCAAATCGTCTTGGGCGGTTCTGCTCATAGTCCGAAATATTCCAAACGCGATGTCGCGGATATGACGTTGCCGGAAGCCGGGGTTGGCCTCTCCGTGACGCGGTCCGGTGACACGCTGAGCGTCAAGGCGGATACTTCAATAGAGATACTCGTTGATATCGTGTCCTTCACCCCCGGCGAGCAGAGCGTAAAAGTCGCGCGCGGTGAAAACAGTGGACGGACCTTGCGCCTGACCAACGTCGTCACCGATGTGCAGAGCTTGGAGTGGGAGGGTCAAAAAGCCTCAATTGTTTTGCCCCAATTGGATACAACGACATATGCTGTTCTTATCCATGATCAAAAAACGGCTAAAATACTAGACGCCGCAGTGATCGATTAATTCCTGAAACAGCGCCTCCAAACACTCCCCTCCAAAAAAATTATGGCCCGGCGGCGCATCGCGGGGCTGAACGCAATACGGGACCGGGCCACTTTGACAGGGTTTCCCTAGGGACAGGGACTCCCCATCATGTCAACGTGGGAACGTTTATTGTCGCAGGCCAAAACGGCTTCTGCTTTTCGGGGGCTGGGGGGCTGATAATTAACCGATCCGCGCCCACTGTTTCGCCCTGCGACCAGGCTCTGCTAGGCTGCGTTTACGGTCAAATCCTGCTCCAAATGTGGCAAAAATGCGGCGAGCGATTACAAAGAGGATAGGTTTTGGACAGAGCTCGCGCATGACGCGAAGTCTTGCCACGTCAAAAAACCCGCTTATGTTGGGAGCATGAACCATGTCGTTCCTTTCCCGTCCGGGTCTAACCGTCCTTCCAAAGGCCCGTCCCAAGTCGCATTTGATCGGCAGGAAATCTCCGCCATCATGAATGTTTACGGACAAATGGTTAGCAAAGGCGATTGGAAAGACTACGCGATGGACTTTCTGCGCGATAAAGCCGTGTTTTCAGTCTATCGCCGTGCGTCGGAACATCCGCTTTACCGTATAGAAAAGGTCCCGGCCTTGCGGAAGAAACAGGGCCAATTCGCTGTGATCGCTCCCGGTGGACTCGTAATAAAACGCGGACATGAACTGGCGACTGTCTTAAAGGTATTCGACAAAGCCCGTTTTCGAAGCGTTTGATCGCAGATTTCAAACACGTACAAAAGCGTGCGTCGCCGGACAGCGGTACGTAGGCAGCGCAACTTGCATTGACTAGCTCGGTAAAGGGGCTGTTGGACCGGCGAGGCCCTCGCCGCTACGCTTGGCGCCTTCGCCGCGCGCGCTTTCCTTATCCTTAGCCGGACAGAAACTCAGTACGGTTGCGCCTTGCGCGCGGGACTCCTGACCGGGCTGAATAAATTCGAGCGTTCCGTCAGGTTTGCGCGCTAGGATGATGTCAAGATCATCGCCGCGATCTTTATACAAATCGTCGAGCGTATATTCGTCCGACAAGTTCGTTGCGCGGAAACGCCAGCCGCCCCACCAATCGCGGGTCAGCGCATCGAAGCTCCGTCCGCGCGAGGTCAGTGTCCGGCCGCGCGAGGTAAAGGCAATGCTCTCTGCATCGTCCTCGTCATTCTCTTTCGCGCCGATTTGGAAGACGCGGTGGCGGCCAAGTTCCGGTGCAAATTCCACGCAGACAAGCGCGTTGTAAGCCTCATTTGGCGTCGACGCGATGAGAATATTGAAAGAACTATGGTCTAGGGAATAATCGGCATTTTCCGATAAAACTTCGCCGTAGAACGTATTGTGACCCTCAAGCCGTGCACCGCGCAAGCGCCGCCAGTTAGTATCTGCCACGGTCACTTTAATGTGCAGTTCTTTCAGGGCTTTCGCGAGGCCCAACGACCATGGGTTCGCGCCGACAATCAAAACGCCGTCGCCGTCGCCGCTATCCAGTTTAAGCATGTGAGCGAGCGGTCCGATAAAGAATCCTGCGAAGAGCACGGTTGCAAAGACAAGCGCAAAGGCGAGCGGGACAAAAATCAAACCGTCCTCGCGGCCAAGCGCGTTCATTTCAGCAGCGAAGAGACCGGCAACCGCCACGGCCACAATACCGCGCGGCGCGATGAGAGAGACGAGCAGGGCTTCTTTCCACGAGACGCCCGACCATAAGGTTCCGACCATAACGGCGATAGGGCGGACAAGAAACATCATTGCGAGGACGAAGAAGGCCACATCCCAATTCGCAAAAAAGGCTTTCAATACCACCGGCGTGAGCGTCGCCGTCAACATTACAAAAACGCCGGAGACGAGAATAATGGCGATGTTTTCTTTAAATCGGCGCATTTCGACCATGCTGGCAAATTTCGTATTAGCCATTGTCATGCCAAGGGCGGTTACGGCGAGGAGCCCGGTCTCATCCGCAAGTGTGTTGGCGAGCACGTAAATGACTAATACCCACGCTAAGACGACCGGCGCTTTCAAATATTCAGGAATAACGCCCCGGCGGAACGCCCAGGCCATGCCGATACCGGAGACGATACCGACCACTGTGCCGAGGATTGCGGCGAAGGCGATGCGGCCAAAGACCATCGCCATACTGGCTTCGATCTGGGTTAAGCGAATAAATTCGAAAACGACAACGGCGAAGAGTGCGCCGAGCGGATCATTTACAATGCCCTCCCATTTGAGGATATTGGCAGGCTTGGTTTGCAAATGCGCTTGACGGAGCAGCGGCATAATTACGGTTGGGCCCGTCACGATGAAAAGACCACCGACCATAGCAGCCATGTCCCATCTCAATCCGACAAGATAATGCGCCGCCAGCGTACCGAGGCCCCAAGCGATCGGGCCGGCCAGAATGACCATGCGTATAACCGCGCGTTTGGCGTCGCCCAAATCCTTAAATTTAAGGTTTAGCCCGCCCTCAAAGAGGATGATGGCCACCGCAATTCCAATCATCGGGCGATAAACTTCGCCAAAATCAACCTGCGGGTCCAAGCGGAAAGGGCCGACGAAATCATGAATATATGACGGCATGGGCAAGCCCAAAAGAAATCCGACGAGCGGGCCGAAGATCAATCCCGCAATCGCCATTAATACAATGGCCGGACGCTGGAGCTTCCACGCTAACCACTGAGCGCCAATGCCTAATGCCCCGATCAGGGCAATCTTGAATGGAAGTGTAGAAACCTCGTGGTGGCCTTGACCGCCGCCCGCGAGAATGATGTCGGCTAACATCGCCGTTTCGAAACCCATAATATTCCCATTTTTCGACGCGAACTCAAGCTCGCGAGAAATATACCAACGGCCCCAATAGCTGATTCAGATACTCAAACCAAACTGATTTCCCCGTATGGTTCTGAGGGCTATTCAGGCACGCGGTAGATATCAAATCCGATGACGGATGTGCCGTAATCGCCCTCGTCATATTGGGCGACGCTGTCTTGGAAAAACGCGAGAACATGGTCGTAGATTTGTTCAAACAAAGGGGTCAATTGGGTCTCATCCAAAGGCAGTTTGACCGAAATCGGTCTCTCCTTACCAATAGAGATTTTCATCAGGTCGCCCTCTTTCTGGCAATGAAGTTGCAGGCGCATATAATCCTTGTCTTCAGAAATGCGTATCGCGAGACCGAAGCTGATAGGTTTTAGGGGGAGATAGCCGGTTCCCGAAACCGAAAACGCCCCGGATTGATAATTTTCCGCCTGAAACGGGCCTTCCGGCGGCACCAGGTAAACGCAGGGCTCTTCTCCGGTGTGTAGCCACATGCAGAGAAGATCGCGCACTGTCTCCGCGACGGACCGAATTTTTGCGTAATTGTCAAAGCTGCGGGCGCCGTAAACCTCCGCCGCTTCCCAGATTTTCGATAACCGGGTATTCGGCTTCAGGTGGATGTCTTCTTTTGTTTGGAAAGGTGTTTGGCTCATGCCGATGTTTTGGCGTGTTCACCGCTCAAGTCAATTCCCTGCGCGCCAAATCATTTACCTTAAAAAGAGGGAATATTTTCAAGAAACTCGCCTAACTGGCACGGGGATTGAACCAATAGCGACATATTATCGGAAAAGAGAGTGTATTATGCGGATCAGAACACTGGCAGCCATAGGCCTTATGGGAATGGGTCTGAGCGGATGTAGTCTTTGGAACAAATCAGACAGAACAGCCAATCAAACAGTTCACTCCGACGCAAATCTAAGAACGACGCCACAGCAAGCCTATAAATTTGCCGATCAGGCCTATGACGTGAACATTCACAATGCGGGCGCGACCTCAAGCTATTCGAACTCCAGTTACGCGAATACGGGCTATTCGACTGGAGTCCCTAATTATTCGAGCCCCTCGAAATATGCGGGTTACAGGGTAGAATTATACGATACACGCTCGAGCGATGTAACGTCTGCCTTTACTGACCCTCGCCAGACAGAATTTGTAAGCCTCAATGGTGAGTCTGAGACGGCGGATTGGCAAAATTGCGAGACGCGCAATCGGGGTTACCTCTTTATGTCCGAGTTTGACTTTATGCTCGACCCCGGATTTGAGGTCTGCATGCGCAATAAAGGCTATGTTCTGACGACGGAATATAATGCCGGGTCGAAGCACACATTAAACGCACAAACCGCAGGCCTACGGGGAAGTTTTCCCTCACCCTCACACAGTTCAAGCTACCCGGCTTTCTTCCCTTAGAATTGCCTCTAACCCGTCTCGGTAGCTGCTATATTTTGGGGTCCAGCCCAGTTTCTGGCGGGCTTTATCCGCGCTGATACGTTTGGTCTCAGAGTAAAAGCTGCGCGCCATATCCGAGACTGAACTATCATCAAGCCCGACCCGCGGCGGGGGTGCACTATCCAGCAGACCGGCCGCATAATCCAAAACATCTTGAGGCGGGGCAGGGTGGCCGTCAGCTAAATTATAGATGGATTGCGGGTCAGATTGATAGAGGCTGAGCATAAGCGCGCTGACGATGTCCTCGACGTGGATACGGTTGACGACATGTCCATCCTTGACAATCGTGCGGGCTGTCCCGGCGCGAAGTTTCTGAAAGGGCGAGCGGCCCGGCCCGTAGATCCCCGCTAACCGAAAAATATGGACAGGCCAAAGAGTCTCGATCCATGACAGTTCCGCTTCTGCGCGCGCAATGCCTCTGCTGAGGCCCGGCGAGGGCGCTTCCCCTTCAAAGGCCCATTTACCGCCCCTATCACCGTAAACCGATGTCGCAGACAAATACCCAATCCAGCTTGCGCGCGGCATTAGGTGCGCGAATTCGGACAGGGCCGGGTCGCGTCCGTCTTTCGCGGGCGGAATAGAGCTGATGATGATGTCGGCGTTGACGAAGGCCGATTGAACCGGGTTTGATGCCTGACCGTCAAACTCATGGCAAATCACGCCTTTCAAGTCAGTTTCACCGGATCGCGTTGTGACCTGCACATCGCAACCTATTTTGAGGAGGTGCGGGGTCAGTGCCCGCGCGACATAGCCCGCCCCCAAGAGGAGCGCAGATTGAGGCTTATTAATGTGACGGCTCATTGTCGGTTCAGTTTCCTGCGGTTATGCGCAACGCCATGACACGTCATTTCTTCCATGTCGCCTGCCTGTTGGGCGGTTCGCTTCTTTTTAGCACACCAAGTCTCGCCACAGACTTAACTACAAAGTTTGATGCCAAACATAAAACTTGCCTCGAATCAATTGCGGTTGACGCCCAAGAGGCCTTTGAACAGGCCATGCAATGGCGCGATACCGGTGGGGGCCGCCGCGCCAAACATTGTGTCGCTATGGCCCTATTTGCTTTGGGGCATGAAGAAGAAGCCGCATTTCGATTAGACGCACTGGCCAAAGGCGCGGATGGCGGCCCTAAATCCACCCGGGTTAAACATTATGCGGAGGCCGCGAATTTGTGGCTGACGGCCAAAGAAGCCGATAAAGCCTATGCGTCAGCGTCAGCCGGTCTTGAATTGGAATATGACCATTTAGAATTACGAATTGCGCGCGCGCGGGCCTATGCGATGTCCGGGCGTTATGATTACGCCGAAATCGATTTGACGTCTGTTCTGGCGCTGGACCCAAAACGCGCGGACGCCTTGCGATACCGCGCAGATGCACGCTTCAAAATGGATAAAGTCAGCGAGGCGCAAACCGATATTGAAGCCTCGCTGGATTTAGACCCGACATCTGTTGAGACGGCGTTGCTACGCGGTCAAATCCGCGAAGCCGTGAGATTGACTGAAACCGAATAGCTGGCTCGTTATGGGGTCGGCGTTAGGGTCTCGCTGAAAAACTCCAGAATTTGCCGATCCCGATGTGTGCGGTTTCCGGCTTTCCGAAACCCATGTTTCTCGCCGGGGTAAGTTTGAATCCGTAGATTATGCATGTTCTTTTCCTGCATCTCCGCCATCAGTTTAATCGAATGCCGGAAGACGACATTATCATCTGCCATGCCGTGAATGAGGAGCACGGGCTCCGTTAAGCCGTCGATATATTTAAAGACGCTGCCATCCTCATATGCGCCTTGCGTATAATTTTCCGTGCCCGGATTTGGGTCGCCCAGATAGCGTTCCGTATAGGCCGTGTCATAGAGCGTCCAATCGGTAACGGGCGCGCCGGAGACGCCGGATTTATACAGGTCTGTTTGGCCCAGCATATGTAGAGCCATATAGCCGCCATAGGACCAACCATAGACCCCCATATTCTCACCGTCGACAAAGTCCTGCCCCGCGAGCCATTTTGCACCGACGGTTTGGTCAGTAACCTCAATTTGACCCATGGAGCGGTAGAGATGGTCTTCAAATGACTTTCCGCGATTGCTGGCGCCGCGATTATCGAGAGTGAACACGACGAAGCCATGATGCGCTAACATTTTAGCGAGGTCTTTACGCCAGAACCGGTTTTGCACGCGCTGTACGCCGGGGCCGCCATAAACGATTGTTATGGCCGGGCGTTTCTCGCCGGGTTTTAGGTCTGTCGGCTTGAACAGCATATAATCCAGCTTCGTGCCGTCTTCCGCGTCCAGCTGTCCGTATTCCGGATTAATATGCGCTTTCAAAAAAGGCGCGTAAGGATGTGTATCGTCGAGCTTGTTTTCATTGAGCCAGGCCAGCGGCGTTCCATCCGCTAGATAGGCCCTCAAATTTGTCGGCGTTTCGTCATCGGAATAAGAGCCGAGATAGCGCGTGCAATCACTATTGAACCGTGCGCTGTGAATGCCCGGTCCTTTTGTGATTTGGGTTACGGTTTGCGAGATTTCAGAGTCGCCCGTCTCCTCAGTTGTTACAGCCTGGGTGACTTTGAAAATTTGGTTGGAAAGCGGGCTGTCTGTCCACCCGCTCACATAGAGCGCATCATCCGTCCGGCACGCGATGGAGCGGGCATTCATGTTTTCAGGCGTCAGAGCTGTGATGGCTCCATCTTCAGAGATTTTGAAAAGTTGACGTTTGTCATTCCGTTCTGCGGACCAGATCAGACCGCCATCCTTGGTTGGCGCTAAACCGCTCCTGATATTCAGCCAAGTCGGGGAGGTCTCCTCATAGAATTCTGACTTCTCACCTGTCCGGGAATCGATCTTATAAATGCGATGGGTTTTATTATCTCGCGCCAAAACGCCGACAAAGACGGTCTTATTATCCGGTGCCCAAGCGACGCGAGTGAGATAGATGTCGTCACCGATCGCCGGGTCATCATCCAACGCGACCCAGCGTGTTTTTCCGCCGCTGGCCGTAACAAACCCTAACTTAACGGTTGCATTATCGGTTCCTGCAAAAGGATAGCGTTGCGCGATATTTTTTACGCCGTCCGCGCCGAAATCAATCCGATTTTCAATGGCAACCGGGCTTTCATCAATTTGCGTATAGGCAACGGTCTTGGCATCGCCGGAGACCCAATATCCCGTGTTTCGGGCTAATTCTTCCTGAACGACAAAGCTGGCGGTGGCGTTTCGGATTGTGTCCGTTGAGCCGTCGGAGAGCTGTCGTTCCAACCCGGTTTTCAAATCTTTGATATAAAGTTCATTACCGCGCACATAGGCAACCTTGTCGCCATTTGCGCTGACTTTTGGATCTGTTTCAAACCCTTTTGTCGCTGTGACTTGCCGGCTTTCCTGTGTTTCCAGATCGTAAAGATAGATGTCGCCGCCTAACGGGAAGAGCAGTAGATTGTCGCCGACCCAGCTATAGGAGATAATCCCGCTGCCATATTGGCGCGCTCTCTCGCGGCGGTTCTTTTCTTCCTCAGACAAGACCTCCGGTCCCTCCAAGATATCCGTGGAACTGACGAGCAGGCGGCCTTCGCCGGTTTCCAGATCATAAGCCCAAAGGTCGTTCTGGCGCGCATCATCTTTGCGGCCCTGCAATACGGTAACAAATTCACCAGACGGCGCGATTTTCACGCCTGACAAAGATGTTCCGCTCAGAGCCGGTGAACTGTTGATCCGCTCCGGCGTGAGGCCGCCCGGGACGGGTGTTTTTCGAATGTAGTTGACGGGGGCTTGTTTAGCCTCGACGTCTTTTTGAGATTGCTCTGCGGCCTCTTGCAATGTCGGCGCGGGATTGTCTTTATCCGCGCAAGCGGTGAGCAAAGCCGTGAGCAGGAGGGGGGCGATAAAATGTTTCATAGGCCTCTATTGCGACGGCTCCTGTGCAAGTTCAAGGACAACTGGGCGCGTTAGGCCACTTCCCATTGCTGCCAAGGCAGGTTACGGGCTTCTTATGCCAGACTTGCGCCCAGTTTTTTTCGTGATTGGCCTAATGAGTTCCGCCCTCGGCATTCTAATGTTTATCCCGATGTTAGTGGATGTTTTAGATGAAGCCCGTGCGTGGCGCGCCTTTGGGATTTCAGGGGGGATTACGACCCTGTTTGGGGCTTTGCTCGCGACAATTACATATACACCCAACCCGTCTTTGCGGGCGCGCGGCGCTTTTGTATTGACCGTGTTCGCGTGGCTAACCTTGGCAGTATTGTCCTCGATGCCGTTTTTGTTCGAGCCGATAAACCTTTCCTTGACGGATGCTCTATTTGAATCGACGTCCGGAATTACGACAACCGGGGCGACGATTTTGACGGGTCTGGATAATATGCCGCGCGGCGTGTTGATGTGGCGCGCGATACTGCAATGGATTGGCGGCGTGGGTATTGTCGTGACGGCGATGGCGGTGCTGCCCATGTTGAAAGTCGGGGGGATGCAGCTTTTCCGTCTAGAGAGCTCTGACATGGGCGAAAAAATATTGCCCCGCGCGGCGAGTCTCGCTGGCGGTATCTCCTTGATTTACTTCACGCTGACTCTCGCCTGTTTTATCGGATATATGATGACCGGCATGAGTTGGTTTGACGCCATAGCCCATGCGATGACAACATTGGCGACAGGCGGTTATTCTACGTCTGACGCGTCCATGGGCGGGTTCATGGATAATGGCGCGGATATTGTCGGGACGGTTTTCATGATGCTCGCGGCGCTACCCTTTGGCGTTTACCTCTTGATGACAACGCGCGGCGATTTGAAAGCCATCATTCGCGATAGCCAGGTGCGCGCCTTTGTGACCGTTATTGTCTGTCTCACCGTTATCATCACATTGTTTCTCATCTTGTCGGACCAGTTTGAGTTAACGCGAGGCCTGAGATTAGCAGCCTTCAACACGGTTTCTATTGTGACGGGTACAGGCTACGCGACGTCGGATTATAATGCCTGGGGGCCGTTCGCTGTCGCCGCCTTTTTTGCCTTCATGTTTATTGGTGGTTGCGCGGGCTCGACAGCCTGTTCAGTCAAGATTTTCCGCTATCAAGTCGCTTTTGAAGCGCTGCGCAACTATCTCTTCCGCATGCCGCGCCAGCACGCTATTGTTCCCATGCGTTATGGAGGACAGACCCTACCGCCGAGCGTTGTCTATTCGGTGATGAGCTATTTCTTCGTCTTCTTTCTAACCTTTGTCATCACGGCGGTTTTGCTCTCCCTGATTGGGCTGGACCCAATAACCGCTTGGTCGGGCGCTGGTAGCGCTGTCGCAAATGTCGGGCCCGGATTAGGAGATATCATCGGCCCGGCGGGCACATATCAGGATCTACCGGGCAGTGCGAAGTGGGTGTTGCTGACGGCCATGATTATCGGACGTTTAGAAATCGTGACGGCGCTCGTGTTATTAACGCCCGCTTTTTGGCGAAGCTAACGGCGCATCTTTTCAGCGTGAGCTTCGTCGACGCGCCTTGACGATGTGACCATCGTCTGCGTTGCCGTCTCCTTGTCGTACAATAAATCTGCATCCGTCAGGATGCAATTGCGGTCAGCAGATTTCCGCGATCGAGAATTTGTAATCCGTCGCGCAAAACTCGCAATTTGCAGAGATTACGCCGTCATCGGCCATGTCGTTTAGTGCGTCTTCATCAAAACTCTTTAATGTATCCAGCAGTCTTTCCCGAGAGCATCGGCAAGTGGCGTTGACGTCATGAGTTTCAACAACCCGTACGCCGAACTCATTAAAAAGACGGTATAGCAAAGTTTCAGTGGAGACATCTGGATCTATGAGTTCCGCATCGGTCAGCGTCGCGAAAAGTTGCTGCGCGGTCTCCCAAGGCGGCGATGCATCCGTCCGCGCTTCATCATCTGCAATCTTCTGAATCATAATCCCGCCGCCGGACCAATGGGTGCCGCTTGCATCAATGGATTGACCGCAGGCCAAGTGAATTCGCGTCGGGATTTGCTCTGACTGATTGAAATAATGTTCGGCACAGCTCGAGAGACTCTCGCCTTCAATGGCTGCGATGCCCTGATATTGATCCATATCGGGGCCTTGGTCGATCGTCATAGAAAATGTGCCGCCGCCAAGCAGGACATCTGCGCCCGGGTTCTTGGAATCCAGCTCGATCTCTTTCAACTTTTCCGCGTCCCAGCGCGCATAGCCGCGAATATTTCCGGCCGTTGTGCAATCCGCCATTAACAAGCTGACCGCGCCTTCATTTGTGCCGTGACATTGCACGACGAGGCGTCCGTCAAATTTCAGAGATTGCGCGACGATTGCGCCCGTCATCATAGCTTCGCCCAAAAGCCGGGCAATAGAATCAGGATAGCGCGCATTGCCGCCCGGATTTAGGGCCTTGTCAATCGCAGGCCCCAGCTTCACAGCGCGGCCCCTGACAGGCTGCCCGTCCAGTTGGAACACAGTGACGAGATCAATCGGGTTTTGTGTCGCATCGGTCATGGGCGCTCATGTGGGGGAGCGGCCTGTCTTATGCAAGCGGTGCGTATGTTCGGCGCACAAAAAAGCCCGCTTCGAGGAGCGGGCTTTCAGTTAAATCAGTCTCGCTATGCGTTAGCGTGTTCTCGCAAGAAGGTCGCGGATTTCAGCCAGAAGAACTTCGTTTGCAGGCACTTCTGCAGGTGCTTCTTCTTCAGCCTTTTTCGCTTTATTCATGCCCTTGATCATTAGGAACAAGACGTAAGCCAGAATGGCGAATGCGATAATGGCATTAATAAACGCGCCATAGCTAATGGCGGCGCCGGTGCCTTCGATGATTGCGCCGGTCGCGTCTGTCTGAGCCGGTGACAAAACAATTTTCATTTCACTGAAGTCCATTCCGCCTGTAAAGTGACCCACAACAGGCATAATAACGTCACCAATGAGTGATTGGATTACTGTACCGAATGCGCCGCCCATGATGATACCAACCGCCATATCGAGCATGCTGCCCTTCATTGCGAACTCTTTAAATTCTGAAATCATTCCCATGATATTCTTTCCTCTGTTTTTATGCGTCGAACCCCCGCCGACGCGCGACACCACGTCGCACAAGCTTATAGGCCCCGTCAATATAGTTAATAAAGAGTTGTTCAGTGCTTGCTATCGCGGCATCACGAAGAAACCCGCTTTGATGAGAGGCTAATTATGCAATATCTTCACACTATGTTGCGCGTGCAGGATTTGGATGCCGCATTGGATTTTTACTGCAAAGGTCTCGGCCTGGTCGAGACCCGGCGACATGAGAGCGAGAAAGGACGTTTCACGTTGGTCTTCCTCGCCGCCCCGGAAGATGTGAAGCGCGCGAAAGAGGATAAGGCGCCTTTGGTGGAGCTGACATATAATTGGCCTGACGCTGACGGTAAGACTGAAGCGCTCACTGGTGGCCGAAATTTTGGCCATTTGGCATATCGGGTGGACGACATATACGCGCTTTGCACGCACTTACAGGATCGAGGCGTGACAATCTTGCGGCCTCCGCGCGACGGTCATATGGCGTTTGTTCGCAGCCCGGATGGCGCATCTGTGGAGCTTCTGCAGGCAGGGGATAATCTACCCGCTCAGGAGCCATGGGCCTCAATGGAGAGCACGGGTGAGTGGTAACGCAGATAAATCGATCCGGGGGGACGGATTTTAAAGGCACCGGAAGGCGTTTGCCTCTCGGCTGGAAATTCAGCTAGCCCTTAGACGCATTATCGACGCGCTGACGCAGCTCTTTGCCTGTCCGAAAAAATGGGACATGTTTACCGGGGACGTGAACTGTTGCGCCTGTGCGTGGATTGCGCCCAACGCGCGGATCGCGCTTGCGCACAGAAAAAGCGCCAAATCCGCGTAGCTCCACGCGCGCGCCGGCTTCTAAGGTCTGGGTAACCGTTTCCAACACGACAGCGACCAACCGTTCCATATCACGGCGTGTCAAATGCGGGTTTTCGGCGTGGAGTGTGTCGATGAGTTCAGATCTGAGCATGGAGTGGTTAAATCAGGCCCGCCCTTGTCGCGTCAATCAGAAACTGGAATTTAGCAAAAAAAAGCCCCTGTTTCAGGGGCTTTCGTGGTTAATTTTAGATTAACGGGAGCGCCGAGACTCTCCCGCAGTGAAACCCTTAGTTGTCGCCCTTCAGCGCAGCGCCAAGAATGTCGCCCAAAGACGCGCCGGAATCAGCAGAGCCATATTGTTGCACGGCTTCTTTTTCTTCCGCAATTTCCAGGGCCTTGATAGACAGCTGATAATCATTGCGAGCACGATTGGCGCGCGTGATCATGGCATCGACCTTATCGCCGACAGCGAAACGTTCCGGACGCTGTTCAGAGCGCTCGCGGGACAAATCACCCTTGCGGATGAAGGCTTTGACATCGCCTTCTTCGCCAAAGGTAACGTCCAGACCGGCTGGTTGAACGTTGACGACAGTACAGGTGACAGTTGCGCCGCGGTTTGCACCGGTTGCGCCGGCAGGAGCCGTGTCTTTGGTGAGTTGCTTAATGCCGAGCGAGATGCGCTCTTTATCTGTATCAACTTCGAGGATTTTCGCCTCAACCGTATCGCCTTTGGTGTAGTCTTTCAGGGCCTCTTCGCCGGACTTGTCCCAGGATAGGTCTGACAAATGGGCCATGCCGTCGATTTCGCCGTCCAGACCGATAAATAATCCGAATTCTGTTATAGAGCGAACTTCGCCGGTCACTGTGGAGCCGAGCGGGAAACGCTCTGAGAAATCGTCCCAAGGGTTGCTTTGAACCTGCTTGATACCGAGTGAGATACGGCGCTTCTCTTGATCGACGTCGAGAACTTCGACTTCGATTTGCTGAGAGGTAGAGACGATCTTGCCCGGGTGGATGTTCTTTTTTGTCCAAGACATTTCAGACACGTGAACCAAACCTTCCACGCCTTCTTCCAGCTCGATAAACGCACCGTAATCGGCGATGTTCGTGACTGTACCCGTGTGGCGCGTGCCCGGTGTGTATTTCGCTGCGGCTGCATTCCACGGATCTTCCTGAAGCTGCTTCATGCCAAGGCTGATGCGCTGTGTTTCAGGATTGATGCGGATGATTTTCACCTGAACCGTATCGCCCACATTGAGGACTTGGCTTGGATGGCTCACGCGGCGCCAAGACATGTCTGTAACATGGAGGAGACCGTCGATACCGCCGAGGTCGACGAATGCACCGTAATCGGTGATGTTTTTGACAACGCCGTCGCGTGTCTCGCCTTCTTGCAGCTCTGATACCAGCTCTGCACGCTGTTCTGCGCGAGACTCTTCTAGGATGGCGCGGCGCGAGACAACGATGTTGCCGCGTGAGCGGTCCATTTTCAAAATCATGAAAGGCTGCGTTTGACCCATGAGCGGGCCGATGTCGCGAACGGGACGGATGTCGACTTGTGATCCGGGCAGGAATGCGTTGATGCCGCCGAGGTCGACCGTGAAGCCGCCTTTGACGCGGCCAACAATCTCGCCGTTAACAGGCTCTTCGCCTTCAAAGAATTTGTGCATCTTGACCCAAGCTTCTTCGCGGCGCGCTTTATCGCGGGACAGAACGGCTTGGCCGAGGGCGTTTTCAATACGCTCAAGATAGATATCAACTGTGTCGCCAACTTTTGGCATTGTGTCTTCACCGGGGGTGAAAAACTCGCGCGCATCGATGCGGCCTTCGGTTTTTAGACCAACGTCAACAATGACGATGTCTTTTTCAATGCCGGTGACAAGGCCGGAGACGACTTTGCCTTCTTGCATTGGGGACGCCTCAATAGAGGCTTCAAACATGGATGCAAAATCATCCATTGTTGGGTTCATAGATTCGGACATGTAAAGGAGGTGCTCCAGCAATAAGGTCCTGCCGATCATTCGCATCATTGCGAGCTGATGGACTAGCCCGGCCAATCCGGGCGTAAGAGTGATGAGGTGCAGACGGTGGAGTGCCAATCCGCAGGGCTCGCGCGGCCTATAGGTGAGGGGGTTTGCGGATGCAAGCGCAGAAGCAAGTGACAGTGATGGCCGGACTTATAACTCGCTCATGACTTTCTCGACATGCAGAAGACAAAGGCTTAGCGCGCCGTTTACGGCATCCGCTTTGAGCTTAACGATGTCATTGGGCGCACTCTTGTGCAGATGCTCCGCGGCATCTGCCAAAGCCTTTAGGGGGTTTAAAATATTTCGGACGGCCTCGACTCGAAAAACCTCATTTCTACTGACTTCGCGGCTGCGCGCCGTTTCTATCGCCTGCATTTCTTGCCGGGCCGCCATATTGTCTGAAAGCCTTTCCGTGTTTGTGAGGATAGACCCATCTTCCCATTTGGTTTGGGTGATACGGAAATAATTACCTTTGCCAGACTGGCGAACAACAGATCTCTTTGTTTTGAGATTTCGCAACTCATTCATGCGCTCAAAAACATAGCGCTCCGGGTTTTTTATATCATAGACGGGTTTTTGTGCGATCCGCCGATAAAATTTGTCAGCGGAATCTCCGATAACCAAAGCGTCTTCCGGCATATCGAAAAATTCTCGAAAGCGCTGGTTCATGTAGACAAATTTGAGATCGGGATTGATGATGGATAGGCTTTCTTCTGAACTCATTTTCAGCGCTTTGACCAAACCCAGAGTTTCTCCTTGGATTTCTTTTTTCTCATCAGCTTCCTGTTGACAGGCCGAATGGGCGTTTAATCTCATCCGGTCGGCCAGCGTTGCAAAATTTGAGAGGTCCTTTGATGCGAGGCCCTCAGAAACATCTTTCAAGCACTGCGCCCAGACTTCTAGAGCCGGTCCTTTTAAGCTTTCTGCTTTTGGACACAGGTAAATAAGCCGCTTGCGTTTGTCAGCTTCGTCGCGCCGCTGTTCGACCAATTCTTGTTTGACCATCTCTTTTATCAATTGGGATGTTACGCCTTCTGTCATGAAGGTTTTTTCGCCGATCCAATTTTGGGTCACGCCGTCGCGTTGCCATAGACAGCTCAGCACATAAAATTGGGCAAGCGGCAGGCCAATCTCTTTAAGCTCTCTTTGAAGATAAATATCAGAGGCCCGTCCGGCCCCGCGCAAGTGATGGAAGAGTCTGTTCTGAAGATGAGGAGAGATCATGTTTCGGGTGCCTAAAGAATAATACTTATATATTGAAGTATATTGATTAAGAAATCATTTTTGTCGAATTCCTAGCGTAACGGTAGCTTTTTGGCCCTATATAGCGAAAATTTATTTCAACTTAACCATTTGCTTTTGTTCAAATGTAATTGTTTTTTCTTATATCATTGATGGTGAAACAGACTTCATTTGGATCATGACTTATAGAAATAGACGAATGGATGTTCGGTTATTTGCCGCACGTCCCAACGCTAAGACATGAGCTTTCTACATAAGCTCAAGGACCCGCCTCTCATGTTTATATGTGGGAATGGCCGTGTGCGGCGGGTCCGCCCCTTGTTTCCCGAACATAGCGTAGTCGCAAATCACCTTGCTTATTTTCTTTGCGCGCGCCTGCAAACGATTTTTCGATCAAGACTTCCATAGCATTTGCTAATGACAGATTTTACTCTTACCGTAAGCCTATGAGAGTTTCGCTATGAGTCCCCCGTTAAGTCCCTCATCAAGTCCCTCTGGAGCCCTGACATCGGAAGATGTCCCCCTTTTGATTGAAGGGGGCGCATTGCTGCCGAATCAATTTTTGAAAGCCGTTTCTATTTTGCGCGATGGTGCGTTTTGGAAAGTCTGGGCCACTCGCGCTTTATTGGCGATTGCGGTCGGGCATATTCTTTCGGGTATCATTTTCTTCTTCGCGTTTAATTGGAACGATCTGTCAGGCATGTCGAAATTCGGCATTGTCGGCGGCGGTATATTGGCCTGCCTCATCGCCTGGATAGTCGCGCGGCTCGACAGTCCCGCCGGACAAGCCTTCGGGATTGGTGCGACAGTGTTGGTCGGCGTGATGTTCGCGGTCCTGGGGCAAGTCTATCAAACACCGGCGATGATCCATACGCCCTTTGTCTTTTGGGCGATATTGACACTGCCCTTTGCTCTGGCCTCAAGAAATTTCGCGCATTGGACAGTCTGGCTGGTCATATTAACAGTCGCAATTACGACTTATGCGAATTCGGGTCTGCGTTTAGCGGGATCGCATTTTGCCGCGAATGCTCTGAATATCGCGATGTCTGCTGGATTGGTCGGGGGTTTAATGGCCTTGGATAAGATTATTGCGCCGCGCCTAAAATGGGCCCGCGCAGACTGGTTCAGGGTTCTCTTGGTATTAGGCGCATGCGGCTTCGCATTTTTCGGATTTACCGAGAGTTTTTGGGACATGAAGGACCTGCTTTGGTGCCTCGCCCTCGCTGTGTCTTGCGGCCTTTTGGCTTATCTCTATTTTGTAAAGCCCAGTCTCGCGACATTGGCCCTTGCGAGCTTTGG
>Ga0209831_1001560_pt1 | contig 20867 bp, 22 predicted proteins | sample Maine_Asex4_meta_FD_187451 | JGI IMG/M metagenome (GOLD analysis project Ga0209831, IMG submission 187451) | Marine algal microbial communities from Maine, USA - Maine_Asex4_metaG (SPAdes) (version 2) | ecosystem: Host-associated > Algae > Red algae > Unclassified | place: Maine, USA | collected... | reverse complement strand
CGGGCGCACGATCTCCGCCTAGGACTCTCAATGGTCCAACTCGACCTAGTGCTGACCCGGTGATGGCAACACAGCTATCCCTACACGGAACCGCTGCACTCACGCCATTAGCTCGACCGAGAAACTCCGCAGCGCAGGCCAGAAAACAAGCGCTAAACAACCCAAGTCCTCTCGACATTCTGTCTTACTCACATCTCTCACGAGCACGGTGCTTTCCCTTGGGCACCTCTGTTTGTTGAAGTCAGCAGACACACACCCGCAAGGAGTTGGCCATGGCCAACAAGCAACCAACATTCCCGCCCGAAAATTCGTTCTCAAGCACGCGTCCGTTGACGGATCGCCTAGAAGCGGTCGTCGAATCCTGGGCGAGAACGCAGTACGAACTGGTAACGCTGGCGTTGGCCCCAAACTCGATCCAACGGGCCGTTTGTGAAACTGACACCGCGCCTGGTCAGCTCGGTGTGAACGGCATCGACGTCGTCGACCCAGATCGTGAACTGCGAGTGCGTCCCTGATTCGGGGTTGTCGACTCGAGCTGGCCCGATGAGGTCTGCGGCTTGGCCGATGTGGAGCAGGTTGATCAGCGTGCTGTCGAAGTCCATCACAGCCGAGTCTTCGTTTTCGAACAACAGCGGTTGGTCAAAGACGGTGGCGTACCAGTTCTTTGATCGCTCGACGTCGGCGACGCAGAGCGTGATGGCACCGATGGTTGACAAGTTCATTCGTTGTCTCCGTCGCCTTGGTCCATGACGAGCCATTGGGTCCCGTCGAGGAGTTCTCTTGCTGCGTCCAGGTGTCCGGCGTGACAGGCCGTCTCGACCAGGACGTGAACAACGATCGATCGCACGGTCGGGAACTCGACGTCCCACTCAGCCCAGTCAGGGTCGGGTTGCTGGGGCGGGTCATCCATCGACACCGACCTCAAGATCGAGTTCGACCGTTGGATCTCGTCGCGGTACAGCCCGGTGATGTCGCCGGCGGAATCACTTGGAGCGATCTTCCAGTCGCCACCCGGTTCGTCGGGAAAGAAGTCGAGGGGCTCGCCGCCAACGATGCTGCGGAACCAGTAGTGCTCGTCGGACAGTGCGAGGTGTTTGATCATGCCGAGACAGTTCCTGCCCGAGGGCAGCACGGCCTGGCGCAGTTGCTCATCGCTCAAACCGTCGATGGCGCCAAGCGCGTGCGCTCGTTGCGCGTCGAGGCTTGCCAACAAGACATCGCTCTCAGTTGTCGTCATTTCGGTCTCCGCTCGTAGTCGCTTTGTAGATCAGTCCGCTCCGGGTCTTGAACGTGTCGGCATCCCAGACCGTCGCAGCAATGTAGAGCGCTCCGTCGGAGTCGGTCGCGCAAGAAAAGCATCCCCGCTCGACAGCGACGTTCTCGACGATTGCGCCGCCATCAGCGACGCGCTGACAGTGTCGGTTCGGGACGTCGGCGTAGGAGTCGGTGTCGCCGAACGTCTGGGCCACGGTGGTCCGCACGTCGGGGAACTCGCCCAGCAGCGTCAGTAACTGGAGTCGGGCGTAGTCGGTGTCGTGCTACTTGGCGTTCGCAACGAGGTGAGCTCGAACGGGATCGCTCACGAGTCGGCGACGACCGCCTTGCGGACCTCTCGGAACGGTTTGCCCTTGTCGACCTCTGGCTCCCGTGGTAGCCCGAGGACTCGTTCGCCGATGATATTGCGCTGGATTTGGTCGGTGCCGCCGCCGATCGACGTGAAGAACGCGTTCAACATGGCGTAGGTTGCGTCGGCCGATCGGGGCGAGTCGGCGCCGCCGATCATGCCCTCGGCGCCGAGAAGTTCTGCTTGCAGCGAACCTGCGGTGTGCAAGATGCGTGACATCGCAAGTTTTCCGAGCGAGACGATCGACGACGATGTGCCTTGTTCGAGTTCGGCCTTGGCGCGAGCTCCGTTCCACGTGTTGACCTGCACCAAGCTGTGCAGCGCCATGAGCTGTTGGCGAACAACCAGGTCATCTGATTTGCCGGTCGACTGCGCTAGTTCGACGAGTGACAGATCCGGAATGGGTGCGTCGGCTTCATCGTCAGAGGACCGCACGGCATTCGAGTCGTCTTGATTCTTGCGCCTGCGACTCGATTCGCCCATCACGGCTCGTTCATAGGCGAGCGCGGTTTGGAGCACGGACCAGCCTTGACCGAGGTCGCCGAGCATGTTGGCGTGACTCACCCGGGCGTCGGTCAAGAAGACCTCGTTGAATCGCGAGTCGCCGGTGGCCTGGCGCAGTGCACGCACCTCGACGCCTGGCTGTTTCATCGGCAGGAAGAAGAAGCTGATGCCGCGGTGTTTGGGCACGTCCCAGTCGGTGCGTGCGATCAGGAACGCGAAGTCGGCGTTGCGGCCCATCGATGTCCAGACCTTCTGACCGTTAATGACCCACTCATCGCCGTCGCGTTCGGCTCTGGTCTGTAGTCCAGCTAGATCGGATCCAGCACCTGGCTCGGAGTACAACAAGCACATGTTGGTCCGCCCCAACATGAGATCTCGTATGTGGGTCGAGCGCAGTTCGTCTGAGCCAAAGGCCAACACCGTGTTCGCCCACAAATTGGTGATGTCCTGGCCGGCCCCCGGGGCACCAACGGCTGCGAATTCTTGCGCGATGACGTGGCCCTCATCGGGGGAGAGGCCGCGGCCGAACCACTCGACGGGCCAGCTCGGCGCCGCCCACTCGTCGTCGACGACTCGTTCCAGAAAGTCCTTCGACTTGGTGCCATCCCAGTGCGTGTTGAGCCATTCTTTGACCTCTTGTCGCAGATCAACAGTCACCTTGGGGTCTCCTCAGCAGCAGGATTCGGTCTAGACCAACGTAGGTGCAGTACTGGTCCCTGCCCAACTCCGACCAGCAGTCAGGGTGTGGGCTCGGCGGGGAAGCACAATGCTTGGGTTCCAATGAAGCGCACACCGACTCGGTCGCCCCGTCGAACATTTACCGTCGGGCTGCACCGCACCCGCAAGAGTGCGTCGCCGATCTTCACGAAGACCATGGTGTCGTGGCCGTAGTACTCCACAAGATCGACGACTGCATCGTTGCCCTGAACCATCGACAGTTGCTCGGGTCGAAACAACAAGTCCACGTCGCCATCAGGGGCGCCTACTGCGACCGGACCTATTGGCGAGCTCGCTACCCCGCCATGAGCGACAGAGGGCACGATCGAACCCGACCCCACGAACTCGGCGACCTTGCGATCGGCTGGCTCGGTGTACAGCGTCTGGGGTGTCGCCATTTGGACGATGTGGCCGTCGCGCATGACCGCGACCTCGTCGCCCAAGATGAATGCTTCTTCTTGATCATGGGTGACGAAGACGGCGGTTATACCAAGCTGGTGCAGCAATCGGTGAACCTCGGATCGGACCTCGATCCGTAGCGAGGTGTCGAGGTTCGAGAATGGCTCGTCGAGCAGCAAAATCGAAGGCTCAGGAGCCAGCGCGCGAGCCAGCGCAACGCGTTGCTGCTGGCCTCCTGACAGGGTCGCTGGCATGCGAGTGCTGAGATCTTGAAGACCGACCCGGTGCAGGGCACTGCGGACTCGCTCGCCGTTGCGCTCGCCGCGGGGTAGGCCATAGCCGACATTGGCTTCGATGCTGAGATGGGGGAACAACGCCCAGTCTTGAAAGACCATGCCAACCCGGCGGCGTTCTGGCGGTACCCACGTGTTTGCGTCGGCAACGATGCGGTCGCCGATGCGAATCGAACCCTTGCGGGGCCGGCTCAACCCGGCGATGAGTCGGAGCAGCGTGGTCTTGCCGCAGCCACTTGGACCCAGGAGCGCCACCGAGCGCTGCGACGGAATCTCGAGGTCGATGTCGTGCAGCACGACGTCGCCGTCGTAGGCATGTTCGAGATGAGAAATGGACACGCCAGCGGCGCGTGGCGCATCGGTCACGATGCAGCGGTCACCACGATGCGGCTGACGGTGTTGCTTCCGACGCCCACCGGGGTGCCATCGACGCTCACCGTTGCGGTGCCGTCGGGGGCAATAGAGAGCATGGTGCCGATACGTCCGGGCATGATGCCGGCGGCTTCGAGAAACTCGAGTTGGCCGTGCTCGAACTCGAGTTCTTCGGGGATGCGTACGACCTCGAAGTCGTTTCCTGCGTCGATCTTGGCCAGCACCATAGTGTTCTCGGGTTCGAGGTACGCGCTGCCGGGGATGGGGTTGCCGTGCGGGCACGTGGTGGGATCTTCGAGCACGCGCAACATGGCGGTTTCGACGACCGGAGAGATGACGTGCTCCCAGCGCCCAGCTTCGTGGTGCGCTGCGGTCCAGTTAAGTCCCAACATGTCAGTCAGGAACCGCTCGGCCAAGCGGTGACGGCGCACGATTGTGGTCGCAAGCGAGTTGCCAGAGGTCGTGAGCGAAATCTGGCCGGTGTCGTCGACGGTGACAAGGCCTTCGCTTTCCATTCGCCGGACCATTTCGGACACCGCTGGACGTGATACCTCGAGCCGCTCCGCAATACGCGCTTGGATGACGACGATGCCGTCTTCGGCGAGTTCGTAGATGGTCTCGGTGTACTCCTCGAAGGCAGGATGATGCTCGGTCGAGTCGTAGGCCATAATGTCACCCTAACAGCAACGTCTTGTAAGGACGGCTTAACAGGCGGCTTGCACCGCTTACTCGCCGTCGAGGGTTCCGATGTCGGACTCGGAGATGCCGAGCGTTTCCCATGCGGGGGCGAGGGCTTGGCGGATGTCGGCGGCGGTGCCGTTTGCACCCGGCTCGTTGGCTAGATCCAGGATTGCGTTGATGGCGTCGCCATCGGCCCCGACGCCGACGAGCACCGGCTCCATCACTCGCCAGAACGCGTAGCCCTCGGCCTGGTGTACCCGTGCGGTTTCATTGTCGCCTTCGGCGAGGTCGCCTGCAATGAGATGGGCGTAGCGAATCGTTGCCTGGCTGTAGGTGATAGCCAGGTTGCGGATCGCTTCGTCGGCTGCGTTACGTGCGCCGTCGGCATCGCCGGCGACAAGGGCATCTCGACCCTCGATCATCGCTGCAAGGAGTCCCTCGTTTGCGAGTGCAGTTGCGTCATCGGCGCCCACCGTGCCAAAGTTCGCAGCCCGCTTGTCGCCAGTGGCGTACGGAGCGCAACCCGGCTCGGCACCGTGGAAGAACGCCCAGCCTTCGTCCCAGTTGTGGACGGCGCCTTCGGCAATGTCGAAGTTTCCGTCGTCGGCCTTTGCCAGCGCACTGTTCAGCTCATGAATGGTCCAAGCCACCATGGTCTGATTTTGGATTCCCTTTTCGACGCCTTGGGCGCGAACACTGTCGGATTCGCCCGCAAAGTCGCCGGTGCCATCGATTGCCGAGGTGACGAACTCATCGAGCGGTGCTGGTGTTCCGTAGTAGTCGTTCAGGCCATGGTTGCGGTCGTCGCGAGCGGCAAACCCGCCGATGGTGCGAACCGAACCGTCGCTGTTGACCGAGTTCTTGCCGTCGCGGTACAGCGTTTCAACGGTGTCCCAATCGAAATCGTCGACAGCTTCGGCAATGTCGCAGATGTCGGCCACGACCAGTCGATGGCTGTCGACGTTTGATGCGTACTCGTAGCCACCATCGCCAGGGGTGTCGGCGGTGTCGGCTGGGCTAACCCCCGAAGAAGACGCTGAGCTCGAGGCTGACCCAGCCGACGCCGACGTGGAGCCGCCGTCGCTGCCAAGTTCGCGGACCTCGGCGCCATCGTCGCCACCTCCACATGCGCTAACGAGCAGTGCGAGCGTGCATCCGATTGCGAGGAGCAATGTGATTGACCGGTTCATCAGTGTCCCGTATTCCTTCATAGTGAGCCATGGTTGTGGCGCACTATAAGGTATGCCTTACGGTCATTGCAATGTGACCTTTTACCTTTGGTGAACTTCCCAGGCGCAGCAATGCGCTTGCCGGCCTGTTTGCGTTTCTTGCCGGTGACCTCGCAGGCTCGCAGCCGCTACATGGCCCGCCTTCCAAACACGAGTTGCGTGCCGTGCAGCTCTATCGAGGCCTGCTTGCGGTCGTCGAAGATCGTTCGGTGTCTCTCGAAGAATTCGCCCGTGGGCTCATTGCGACCGAAGAAGAACACTAACTCCAACTGCGCAAAATGTGGCGCGACTACGCCTGAAGAAGCAGATCGGAGACTACGCGGTGTTGAGCTCTTTGTAGATGGCGGGAACGACATTGCGTAGGTAGCTGCCGAGCTTGACGAATGACTCGCCAGTCGTGCGGAAGTGGTAGCTGATTGGTACCTCTTCATAGCGAAAACCCTTGGCCAACAAGTCCAAAGTCAGGACTTGGGCATAGTTGAAATCATGGATGATCTCCGCTGATCGCGCCGCCTTGGGGGAGAAGGCGCGATAGCCGCTTTGCCCGTCGGTGATCTTGCGGCGGGCGATGAACGAGAGCGCACGGGTCAATACGATGTTGCCGAACCGGCGATGTGGCTGCATGTGGTCGATGCGACCTGAGAACCGACTTCCAGCGACATAGTCGGCGCGGCCCTCTACTATTGGCTCGACCAGGTTGGCGAGCTCTTCGGGTGGATATTCACCGTCGGCATCGCAGAAGACAATTGCCGCGGCATTGCGCTCAATGCCGGCCTGGAAGCCCGCCCGCACTGCAGCGCCGAGGCCATGATTCTGGCCAAGTTCCAGCACTTGGGCCCCAGCATCGCGGGCAACACGCGCCGTATCGTCGTGCGACCCATCGTCGACGACGAGCACATCGACCCGGCGCCCATGCACCTGCGCTGGCGCTCGCTTGATGCACTCGCCAACGGCGTCTTGCTCGTTGAACGCAGGCATGAACAGCAGCACCGGCGAGTCATCGAGCTGGTCGGCGGGGGAGTTCTGAGCTGGCGCTTGAACCGTGGACGAATTGGGCAGTCGGAATCGACCGAGCAGGGTTGGGGCGGGTAGGAACACCGCGACCGTGCCGGCGACGAGGGAGTACGCGGTCTTCAGTGCGTGCGCGGTGAGTGCGGCAATGAGTGCGGCCGACGGGTCATAGCCCGCAACTATCCACGCCGCGACCGCAGCGGCCTCGTATGTGCCGAACCCGCCAGGGGCGAACGCTGCGATCTGGGCAGCTACTGCCACCGTGGTGACCAAGATCGCTGCTGACCAGCTGGCATCGATGCCAGCCCACTGAGCGGTTTGCCACACCAGTACGGCTTCGAGTAGCCACGCCGAGGCAGAAAAGGCAAGTACTGCAAGGCCGGGCATCACGATCTCGGGCCGTTTCTTGGCAAGGCTGGACAACCAGCGATAGGCCGCGACTGCGACAAGCGCAATGGCCGCGACGCATGCCCAGCCGAACCAGCCAAGGAGGTCAAAGAATGCCGCCGGGGCGACGATCGCACCCAGGGTCACCACGGTCAACATGTCAGCAGCGCGTAGTGTGATGGTCGACGCAGTGGCTGCTTCGATGCCGATCCCGGCGCGCCGAACTGCGCTGAGAACGCGCACTGGTTCGCCAAGTCGAAACGGCAGAATGTGGTTTGCGCCGAGCGTGGCATGGACGGCGGCACTCGCCTGGCCGACTGGCAGCCCGGGCAAGACGCGGCGCCACGCAAGAGCACGCAGCAAGAAGGCCGCGCCGAACGCCGCCAGTGCAAGCGATAGGCCCGCCGGATCCTGGCGCGCATTTGAGGCCGCCGTGCGCAAGGCAGCACCGTCGATCGATCCGGCAACGATGATTACGGCCACGAACCCAATGCCGACGCCTACCAGGAGCAAGGTCCGGACGGGAAGGCGAGAGCGGACCGACGCAAGAAAGTTCATCACGCACACTCTAGAGAGTTAGGCAAGCTTTACGACTTTGCTAAATCTCGCGCTACCATGCCGCAGCATGTCTACGGCAGTCCGGTTTCGACCGAATCTCTTGATGCGTCTTCTGACTCCTTTCACGCTTGTCGCCTTGTTCGCATCAGCCTGCGGCGGCTCATCGACAGAGCGCACGCTCGACGGTCTGGCCGCCGACATCTTTAGCGGCACCTGCGCCGCCGATGCTGGTCAAGAAGTCACGATCTACTCGGGCCGAACCGAAAACCTGATCGAACCGGTCCTCGATGCGTTTGCATGCGAGACCGGAATCGGCGTGGCCGTCCGCTGGGCCGATTCCACCCAGCTTGCCCTGCTTCTCGACGAGGAGGGCGACCGCACACCAGCCGATGTGTTCCTGAGCCGCAGTCCAGGCCCGGTTGGATTCCTCGAAGCTCGGGGCCTGCTTGGTGAGATCGACGATGATGTGCTCGGTCTGGTTGACGAAGAGAATCGGTCGGCCATCGGTAGCTGGATCGGGTTTTCAGGTCGCAAGCGAGTTGCTGTCTACAACCTCGACGCGGTCGCTGACTCGGAACTACCCGACTCGATCTTTGAACTGACCGACGAGAAGTGGCGGGGCCGAGTTGCGTTACCGGCAACGAACGGCTCGTTCGTTGACTGGTTTACCGTGTTTCGTGACCAGGCAGGCACCGATGTTGCAACCAAATGGCTCGATGACATGGTGGCGAACGGCGCCAAGTACTACCCGAACAATAGATCCGTCGTCGAAGCCGCTGGTCGAGGCGAGGTCGACATTGGCCTGGTCAACCACTACTACAACTTTCAAGAGGTCGCGGCTGTAGGCGACGATCATCGAGCGCTGAATCACGATCTGGCCGACGATGACATCGGCTCGCTACTGATCATCACGGCAGCAACGCTCACGAAGTCGACCGACAACGCCGATGCTGCGAACGAATTGTTGGCGTATCTACTATCGGAGCCGGTGCAGCGCTACTTCACCGAGGAGACGTTCGAATACCCGCTTGCCGCGGGCGTGGAACCCACCGACGCACTTCCGCCGCTGTCGGCGCTCGAGATCGGCACGGTCGATTTCGACGCTCTGGGCGGTGGGTTCGAAGAGACCACGCGGATCATCGATGCCAGCGGCATCGCCAACCAGTAGCACCAGCCGCCGCGAGCTTCTGCAGCGAATCTAGAAGATGTCGACCGCCCCGCAAACCACGCCACCGCGGCTGCTCACATTGGTCGGAGCGGCCCTAGCGGCGCTGTTTGCGTTCCCGACGATCTACCTGGTTCAACGCAACTTCAGCGGCGACAGCGATTCGGCCGGATCTGCGAGTGACACCGGCCTGATCGAGCTGCTGACGAGCGAACGCACGCTTGCACCGCTGTGGCGAACGGTCAAACTGGCGGTCACGGTGTCGCTCACGGCTGCGCTGGTTGGCACCGCATTGGCGTGGCTCACGACCCGCACCGACATCCCGCTGCGTCGCTTGTGGCGCACGATCCTGCCTTTGCCGTTGGTCTTTCCCACGTTCATCGGCGCCGCAGCCTTCATCCGCACGCTCAACCCGGGTGGTCTGGCCAGCGGACTGTTCACCTCGGTTGGGTTTGACCAAGCGCCCGAACTGCGGGGGTTCTTTGGCGCCTGGTTGGTGCTGTCGCTATTCACCTATCCCTACGTCTACCTGCCGGTCGCGGCGCGTCTCCAGCGGCTGCCTGGTTCGCTCGAGGAAAGCGCGCGGGTCTTGGGCGACTCCGCGGCCGAAGCCTTCCGTCGAATCGTGATTCCCCAAATCGCCTCGGCGGTCGCGGCAGGAACCTTGCTGGTCTTCCTGTACACGATCAGTGACTTTGGTGCGGTGCAGCTGATGCGGTACGACACGCTCACGCGGGCGATCGAGACGAACTATCTCGGACGGGCCTCGCTGGCCTTCGCGCTTAGCCTGTTCTTGTTGGCGCTGGCAGTGGTGATCGTCGGATTCGAACGCGCACTGCAACGACGTACTCATACGGCCACGTCGGCTCGTTCGACCCAATCGGTCGGCTACTCGCTGGGCAGGTGGCGTGTTCCTGGAGCGGCGTTCGTGGTCGCCGTAGGAGCGCTCAGCGTGGGAGCGCCCATGATCGCTCTCATCGACTGGGCCAGCGACGGGTTGTTGCGGGCGTCACGCAACGGACGCCCACTCACGATCGATAGCGAAGCGGTGATGAGCGCGGCTCAGAACACACTTGAGTCAAGTGTGCTGGCTGCGCTCGCAGCGGTGGCCGCTGTGCTGCCGATCGCCTTCTTGGTCGGCAGGTACAAGAGTCGTGTCGGTTCGCTCTCGCACTCTGTCGTGATCGCCACGTTTGCGCTGCCCGGCATCTTGATTGCACTGTCGCTTCGTTATTGGGTGCTCAAATCGGGTATCGCAAGCGACTTCTTCACCGACTCGAAACTGGTCTTGATATTCGCGTACGTGGTGCGGTTTGGATCGCTGGCCATGGGTATCACCCTGGTGGCGGTGCAGGCAGTGCCCGAGCGGTTCCACGACGTCGGGGCAACACTGGGTGCACGGCGCTTGCGCAGGCTGCGAACGATCGACTTGCCGTTGATGGCGCCCGGACTCTTGGCGGCGATCGGCCTGGTGCTCTTGTCAACGATGAAGGAGCTACCCATCAGCCTGATCATTGCTCCTATTGGCTATCGAACGCTCACGACCCGGATCTTCGGTTCATTCGAAGACGCCTTCGTTGCCGAGACCGGGATCATGGCGGTGGTGCTCGTGGCCATGTCTGCGGTGCTCACGTGGCTGTTAGTCCTGCGCCGAGCCGAACATCAATGACGCAGTGATGGCCGCGCTCTGGAAACGGATGCTGCTCGTCGGCGGTCTTGTTGCCGTCGTAGCACTGGCCGCGATCGACGTGCACGCGACCTATGGCGCTCGGATCAGTGTTGACGAACCTCAATATCTGCTCACTGCGATCAGCGTGGGCGAGGACTTTGATCTCGACATCAGCGACGAACTCGACGAGCAGCGGTATCGGCCCTTTCACGAGAGCGAGCTGCTGCAGCAGACGGTCGAACTCGACGAATCGGGCCAGCGGCTGAGCCCGCACGATCCGCTTTTTCCGATCTTGTTGGCGCTTCCGATGCGCCTTGGCGGCTGGGTAGGAACACGCGTCTTCATGGCGCTGCTGACTGGTGTTGCCGCGGCGCTGACTTTGTTCCTTGCCGAGCGCCGGTTCCGAGTGAGTGCGCCCACCGCAACCGGGGTAGTTGCCGCCTGCTTCATCAGCCCGCCGCTGATCGCATACGGAAACCAGGTCTATCCAGCCATGCCAGCAGCAATCTGCGTGCTGGTGGCGCTGGTTGCGATCATGGGGGAGACCCGGCGGCTGTGGTGGGTGGGAGTGCTCGCAGTCGTGGCCCTGCCGTGGCTCGCGGTCAAGTACGTGCCGCTCGCAGCGGTGCTTGCGGGCGGACTGCTGTGCAATGTTCGGCGCAACCAACGCGAACTGGTCATCACCGTTGTGTCACTGGTCGTCTGCGGCGTGGTCTATCTCGTGGTACATCGTCAGGTTTATGGCGGCTGGACCGTCTACGCCGCTGGCGATCACTTCGTCGATGGAGAGTGGCAAGTTATTGGAACCAAGATCAACATCGGCGGTCGAACTCGACGTCTGGTTGGGCTGTTCGTGGATCGAGGCTTTGGGCTCGCTGCGTGGGCGCCGGCGTTTCTCGCAGCACCCGCGGCACTCACGTGGATGGCGCGTACCAAACGCACCGGTTGGCACTTGCTCGTGGTGTTGGTGGTGGTTGGTTGGGCGGTCGCCACATGGGTTGCGCTCACGATGCACGGGTGGTGGTGGCCCGGTCGCCAGGTCGTGCCGGTCGTTCCTCTCATGGTGATTGCATTGGCTGCCGCCGTCGACGGATCACGAACGCGCCTCATTGCTCTGTTGACCGCGAGTGCTGTAGCCATCTTCAGTTGGCTGTGGCTTGTGGTCGAAGCCTCGACGGATCGATTGACGCTCATTGTTGACTTTCGCGACACCACGAATCCGCTCTATCGAGCCTGGAAGTACGTGTTGCCAGACCACCAACGCTTCGAGCTCGATAACCCAGCCCTGACGATCCTCTGGACTGTCGCCCTGGTGGCCAGCTGTTGGGCAGTCTGGGCCAAGGGTCGCGACACCGTAGAGTCATCAACGTGAGCAGCGTTGCCGTGCTGGGAGCCGGTCCTGCTGGCCTGATGGCAGCGCTCGAAGCGGCCGAAGCGGGTCACGATGTCGTGCTCTGCGAAGCAGCCGATCACGTGGGTGGCATGGCGGCCAGCTTCGAGATAGCCGGGCAACGAGTCGACTATGGATCGCATCGGCTGCATCCAGCGACCGATCCTCAGACGATGGCTCGGATCAAAGGGCTGCTTGGCGACGACTTGCAGGCTCGTGAGCGCAACGGCCGGATTCGACTGCGTGAGCGCTGGGTCGGCTTCCCGCTTCGAGCGCTCGACATGGTGCGTTCGCTGCCGCTCGACTTCAGTGTTCGCGTCGCCAGAGACACGGTTACTGGGTCCTTGCGGCGAGTCGCCGGTGACTCATTTGCCGCCGAGGTCACCCGTCGGCTTGGCCCCACGGTGTTTAGCGAGTTCTACGAGCCGTATACCTACAAGCTGTACGGCGCCCGGGCCGATCAGCTCCACCGTGAGCTCGCGGACCGGCGAGTAGCAGCTTCGTCGCCTGCGCAGATAGTGGCCAAGGTGGCGCGAGCGACACGAAGCGATGGACGACTGTTCTGGTACCCCAAACATGGCTATGGCCAGATCGCCGAGCGCTTGGCAGATGCTGCCGTCGCTGCGGGCGTTGACCTGCGACTCGGTTCGGCCGTCGACCGAATCGAACTTGGCCGCGACGGTCCGGTGGGGATCCGCGCCGGAGCGCAGTACATGCAGGCAGACATCGTGCTGTCGACCATCCCGCAAGCAACTCTTGGTCGCGTCGTCACCCCGTCGCCTGGCAAGGCCGTCGTCGAAGCGCTTCGATCGCTGCGCACTCGGGCCATGGTGCTGGTGTATCTGGTCGTTGAGCAGGACCAATACACGCCGTTCGACGCGCACTACTTCCCCGAAGCCGAGATCACGATGTGTCGGCTGTCGGAGCCCAAGAACTACCGCAGCGGCGATGACCCCACAGGTCAGACGGTGCTCTGTGCCGAACTGGCGTGCTGGCAAGACGATGCCGTCTGGACAGCGTCCGACACAGAACTCGGCGAGCTCGTTTGTGCTGATCTGTCTCGGGCTGGTCTGCCAGCGCCGAACGTGACCCATGTCGAGACTCGCAGGCTGCCGCACGTCTATCCGGTGTTCGAGCACGACACGATGAACGCTCGCCAGATCGTCCAGACATGGGCGCAAGACCTCGATCATGTTTTGTCGTTTGGACGTCAGGGCCTTGCAGTTCCCGACAATCTGCATCATGTGCTGGCGATGGGCCGGGCCGCAGCAAGTGCAGTCGGTGCCGACGGCAACATCGCCGACGCCCAATGGAAGCGGTCGCTCGACAAGTTCGCGACCCACGTTGTCCAGGACTAGCGCCCAGATCGACCAGATGTGGCAGGATTGGCCGTCGACATAGTGAAATCCAAGGGGTAAGCCCATGAAGGCTGCAGTACTGAACTCGATTCCAGGTGTGCTGGAGATCGAGGACATCGAAATAGGCGAGCCAGGACCACGCGAGGTCCTCATTCGAACGTCGGCCGCTGGTGTCTGCCACAGCGACCTGCACTTTATGGAAGGCAAGTACCCGTATCCGTGTCCCGCAGTGCTCGGTCACGAGTCGGCCGGCGTGGTCGAAGCCGTTGGTTCTATGGTGCACTATGTCGAAGCTGGTGACCATGTCATCACCTGCCTGTCGGCATTCTGCGGGCACTGCTCCCAATGCACCGACGGCCATATGAGCCTGTGCGAGAACAAGACAACTGAACTAGTGCGCCAGCCCGGCGAAGCCCCGCGACTGAGCCGAGGCGGCGAGACCGTCAACCAGTTCCTGCACCTATCCTCGTTCGCCGAGCAGATGTTGGTGCACGAACAAGCCATCGTCAAGATCGACAAGGACATGCCGCTTGACAAGGCTGCCCTAATTGGTTGCGGCGTTACGACCGGCCTCGGCGCGGTGTTCCGCACCGCCAAGGTCGCAGCTGGCGAATCGGTGTGTGTTGTTGGCGCAGGCGGTATTGGCCTGGCCGCAATCCAGGGCGCACGGATTGCCGGAGCCAACAAGGTCATTGCGGTCGACATGGTCGAGTCCAAGCTCGAGCTCGCCCAGGCAATGGGTGCAACCCACGTGATCAACGCCTCCCAAGTCGACGCGGTCGAGGCGGTCAAGGACATCACCGGCGGCGGCGTGCATCACAGCTTCGAAGCGGTCGGCATGAAGGTGACTGCCGAGCAGTGTTTCAACATGCTTCGCAACGGTGGCCAAGCAACGGTGATCGGCATGATCCCGGTCGGCACCAAGGTCGAGGTGCACGGCGCAGACCTGCTGTACGAAAAGAAGCTGACCGGCTCGAACATGGGGTCAAATCAGTTCCGCACCGACATGCCCCGATTCGTCGACATGTACATCGACGGTCGCCTCAAGCTCGACGAGATGGTGTCGAACACCATCTCACTCGACGAGATCAACGACGGCTTTGAAGCGATGAAGTCAGGCAACGTCGCCCGAAGCGTGATCGTCTTCTAGCGGTCAGTGTCGCGGCAGGGAATTGCCCCTAAGCGCACCAGAGTGAATCATCGATTTGTGAGCCACTCGGTAACACCATCTCTTGCAGAGCATCAGCGGAGCGCTACCGGCGATATGTAGGAGACCTGATCGGCCCCAACTGCGACGCGATCCGACTTGACGCCGAACTCCTGCACGCCGATGCTGACTTCGCCGCACTCGAGCGACACACAACACTCCTCACCCACGCCGCGTCACAGCCCTAGCCGTCTCGATGTCAGAAATCAACTCGATACTCACACGCCATACCAGCTCCAAGGGCACTGGTTAACCGGCGATGCGTGCAGCGCGATCGCTCGGTATCGCCCGCAGCCCTGGTGGATTGTTCACTCTGGTCGGGTTGCTCCGGCGGTGAACGTTAAGGCGGACCAAGTCCGAACGCGACATCTACGAGAACAATGCCGTCGTGCCGAGTTCGAATGACTTGGCACGCCGGTGGCCTCGCAGATTGCCACGGGCAGCGCCTCGTGCGACTGGTAGTTCGGTGTGATGACGATGGCGTGGCTTGTGGCGTCGAGCAGCACGTTGTTCGCGGCGAAGATTCCTTCGCTGGCGCCGGCGAAACACAACACGTCGTCGGCGTGGCGCGACTCGAATGTGGTGGCAATGGCTTCGCGTAGATCGGGTGCGCCCCACGTCTCGGTGTAGCCGAGCCAGAAATCGTCGAACTCAGCCCGCTGGGCCAGGGTCGCATAGGCCAAGAGTTCACGCATCGTCATGCTCTCAGCATCTGACGCCGTCAAGTGATGAGCCGCTCGGAACTCCCACTGCGAAAAGTGCGTCTCGAGTCGAAAGTCAGGCAGCACTGCGAAGCCTCCTCCACCATTTCGGTTTCAGCGACCACGTGCTTCTTATGCTTTGGGCCTGGTTGGGCGGATACATCGGTCCAGGATGCCACAGCGGTGTTGCGTTGGTCGGCGAAACCAGCTACGGCAGCACCGTGTTGTTGTCGGCGCCGAGTGGCCGGTTGGCCACCAGGTCGACGAGATCGCTTTCGTGCCATCGGATTGGGCTGGCGTGCAGTGGGATGTCGCCGAGGTCAGGGTGCGAGATCCACTGAATCGCTCGCCGGTCGATCTGGTCTTGGTCGCGCACAACCTCGTCGACGGTGCGAACCGCTGCGGCTGGCACGTGCGCGTCCTGCAGGATCTTGGCGGCATCAAACTTGCCGAGTTTGCTCGACCACGAGGTCACGATGGCGTCGACCTCGGCCATGATTTCCGAACGTCCGGGATGGCCACGCAGACGGTCATCGTCGAGCAGATCGTCGCGGCCGATCGCTGTCAGCAGCGAACGCCAATGACGGTTAGCGACGCAGATAATGGCCAGGTGGCCGTCGGCGCATTCGTACACGTTGTACGGCGCCATCGACAGCCCAGCATGGCGATTGCCGTTACGCATCGTCGCTCCGGTTTTCTGCCAGTTCGTCAGCGGCGTTGCGAGCGCGAAGTACGCAGCGTCGGCCATGGCGACTTCGACCGATCGGCCCCGCCCGGTTCGTGAGACCTCGAACAGCGCGGTGGTGATAGCGCCATAGAGATGGGTGCCGCCCAGAAAGTCGATGTAGGCAGTTCCGGACTTGAGCGGCGGGTCGCCCTCGTTGCCGGTCGTGCTCATGGCGCCGCTGTGTGCCTGAACCGTCAAGTCCATCGCCGGGATCGTTGACTCGGCCGGCGAGCCATCAAGCTTGCGCACGCCGAACCCGCAGGCATGGGCATAGACAAGACGAGGGTTGACGGCAAGTAGATCCTCGTAGGCAATGCCCAGCCGTTCGGGCACGCCGGGGGCATAGTTCATGAGCACAACGTCGGCGGTTGCGGCAAGGGTCTTGAACTGGGCGAGTCCCTCAGGCTGCTTGAGGTCGAGCGTGATGCACTCCTTGCCCGCATTGAGCATGGCAAAGGCCAGGTTGGCGCCACGGACCCGTGCTGCTTCTCCGGTGGGCGGTTCGACCTTGATGACGCGGGCACCGGATTGAGCGAGCAGAAACCCGGCATAGGGACCTTGGTAAATCTGACCAAGGTCCAGCACCGTGACGCCATCGAGTGGCAGTGGTCGAAGAGTATCCATCGGAAAACAACGCTAATTCGCCAGATAGTGATTGGCGAAAGACAGACCTCTACGGTGAGTGCACGGCCGCAACTCCTGAACACGAGCGACAACGTTGCGGTGATCACCGGTGCCGGTCGAGGCATCGGCGCTGGTACGCACCGCCGTTCGCCGACACCGACGCGCTGCTCACCCAGTGGCGCATTCCAATGGGGCGCCTAGGAGCACCCCAGGACATTGGTTCGGCTTGCACATTCTTGGCGAGCGACGCTGCGGCCTGGGTGACAGGCCAGATGCTCAACGTCGGTGGCGGCGCCATGGTTGGCCCTGGCAGAGCGACGAACCGACCGAGTAGCCCACACCAGCGCCAGCAGGCTAAGTTCGGCCTGGCACACTTCATTGGACCCAGCAGGAGTAGCCGTGAGCGCCAGACTCGACATCGTTTCAAGTGGCCAAGCCTGCGGGGCTACTGTCCGAGGTGTCGATCTCACTACAACGCTCGACGACGACACCGTGGCGGCGATCCGGTCAGCGTGGTTGGAACATCGGGTGCTCGCGTTTCCCGACCAAGACCTCAGCGACGACGACCTCGAACGGTTCGCGTTGTCGTTCGGGCCACCTGGCGACGATCCATTCTTCACCGCGATCGACGGTCACCAGCACATTGCAGCGGTACATCGTCATGCCGATGAAACAGCACCGGTCTTTGCGCTGTCTTGGCACGCCGACTGGAGCTTCCAAGAGAATCCTCCTGATGGCACTTGTCTGTACGCCAAGATCGTGCCACCGCACGGCGGCGACACGCTGTTTAACAACCAAGCTGCGGCGCTCGCTGCGATGCCGCCCGAGCTGCGCGCTCGCATCGACGATGTCAAAGTGATTCACTCTGCTCGTGGCGGCTACGCACCCGATGGGCTCTACGGCAAAGACGACCAGGCCTCGGAACGCGCCATGAAGATCACCTACAGCAACGACGCATACGCGACCCAACTACATCCGCTCGTTCGCACTCATCCTGAAACCGGCGAAGCGACGCTGTACGGAACGATCGGCTACATCATTGGCATCGACGGCATGGACGACCAGCCAGCGGCATCTTTGCTCGCCGAAGTGTACGCGTGGCAGACGCGACCCGACTTTGTCTACACCCATCAGTGGCAGGCCAATATGTTGGTGATGTGGGACAACCGGTGTGTGCTGCATCGTGCCACTGGCGGCTACGACGGCCACGAGCGATTGTTGCATCGCATCACTATTGGAAAGTCGAGATAGCACCTCCATGGAACTCGACCGGTTCGAATGGCTTGCCTTGCGCATCGAGTCAGCCGTCAACCCTGACCAGGCCATCATCGACGCCCACCATCACCTGTGGAATCGCAACGACAGCACCTATCTTGCGACTGAGTTGCTGGCTGACACTGGCACGTCGCACAAAGTCACCCACACGGTGTTCGTCGAGTGCAGGTCAAAGTGGGATCGCGCTGCAAACGCAGCGATGGCTCCGGTTGGCGAGACCCGATTCGTCGCAGGCGAAGCCGCGGAAATGGCCGAACGCGATGGCGCCGATATCGGCGCCATCGTCGGTCATGCCGATCTCACGCTTGGCGAAGGGGTGCGCAATGTGCTGATGGCGCATGACGACGCAGGTGCTGGGCTGTTTCGTGGCATCCGCCATTCCACTGCCTGGAGCGACGACCAGCTGCTACACAATGCCCACACCGGTTCGTATGAACACATGATGGGCACATCGGAGTTTCGGGCAGGGGCCGAAGTATTGGCCTCGATGGGTTTCACCTTCGACGCATGGCTCTATCACCCGCAGATCACCGAGCTGGTTGCGTTGGCTCAGTCCGTTCCGGACCTCCGCATCGTGCTCGACCACCTCGGCGGACCGCTTGGCGTGGGATCCTACGCGTCGCAGCGCGACCAAGTGCGCGCTGATTGGCAGGCAGCTATGACGGCTGCGGCCAGCTGCAAGAACATCGTGCTCAAGGTGGGCGGGATCGGCATGGACAACGTCTACGGCACTGGCTGGACCGAGCTGGCTGCGCCGCCGTCCTCCGAGGAAGTCGCTGCCTACTGGTCCGACGACGTGCGGTGGTGCATCGACACTTTTGGCCCGCACCGCTGCATGTTCGAATCAAACTTCCCCGTGGACCGAGCCAGCTTGCCCTACTCGGTCCTATGGAACTCATTGCAGATCATGGCAGCCGGGTATAGCGCCGATGAGCAAGACCTGTTGTTTTCTGGCACTGCGGCGAGCACGTACCGCATCGATCTGATCTGATGCGGCTACGTGATGTGCGCATCTCTCGAGCCAACGCATCTTTGTCGGCGTCTGACTGATGCGATCGCTCACGAACATGTCGGTGCTCATCACCGGCGGGGGTAGCGGCCTCGGCGAAGGCGCCGCCCGACATTTCGTCGATAACGGCGCCCTGGTCACGATCACCGGTCGACGGCTCGAGCCGTTGCAAGAACTGGCGACCGAGCTCGGAAGCAACTGTCGTGCGGTGCAAGGCGACGTCACGATCGACACCCATCGTCGGGCGATGGTCGCTGCTGCAGCCGATCACGGGGGTGGTATCGAAGCGGTACTCAGCAACGCAGGCAACATGTATCGCAGCGACGTGGTCGACTTCGATGAGCAACGGCTGCTCGACATCTTCCACACCAATGTGATCGGCGGCATGATGCTGGCTAAAGCGGCTCACGGCCACCTCGCGACGTCGAATGGGTGCATCGTGTTCGTGGGGTCGGTGCACACCCAGCGAGCGTTCCCGAATGCATCCCCCTATGCGGCGACCAAAGGTGCAGTCGAAGCCTTGACTGGCGTGCTCGCCGCCGAGCTCGGACCTGCTGGCATCCGGGTCGGGTGCGTACGCCCTGGTGCCGTGCTGACCGATATCAATGTCCGAGCAGGACTTACCACTGCCAGCGAACAAGCCGAACGGCTCGAAGGGTTGTCAGGCATGCATGCCCTGGGCCGCATCGGTACCGCACAAGAAGTGGCCGAAGCGTTCGAGTACTTGGTCTGCGCCGAGTGGACGACCGGCAACGTGCTCACCGTCGACGGCGGCCTCGGGCTCGGCGTCACGCGCGCCTGACGAGCAGCCAGTGTGCGTCCCTGGGGTGATCTACAGTCGCCGGGCTCCTAGCTCGGCATCAGGTGCGGAGCGCGTTTGGCCAGGCGTAGCAGATGCGCTGCATTGTTGTTGAGCCTCGTGGTCAGGTCGCCGACGTGGTCGGTCGTGCCACCGTCCCATCCTCCGAAGTTGGTGCCGAAGACCAACCTGTCGGTGCCTAGTTGTTCGATGGCAAACGCAAACTCGGCGTCGCCGGTGATGTGGCAGTCGAACCAGAGCCGATCGACCGCAGCGTCGAACGCTCCTGGGTTGCGTATCCATTCCGGCGACGACGGGCGGCGTTCGGCGAGCTTGCGAAGTTTCGACCGGTGCATCGGAAAGGAGCCACCGCCATGCGACACACAGATGTCGAGGTCGGGGTGTCGACGGCTCACGCCGCCGAACACCAGCATCGCCACCGCCAGCATTTCTTCGAGCGAGAACTCGGCCACGAGCTCCAGGCTGAATCGATTCATGCGGTCGTCTCGCATCGGGCCGTCGAGGCCGCTTGGAGCGGGATGAAGGAACCAAGGAACGTCGAGGCGAACGCACGCTTCGAAGAACGGATCGAGCCGGGTGTCATCGAGGTGCATGCCGAAGTCGGTTCCGGTGTAGCTACCAACAAGACCGAGCTCGGTAACGCACCGCTCGAGTTCAGCGACCGCCGCGTCGACATCTTGCATGGGCAACGACGCCAGGCCGACGAAACGATCTGGATGGCCAGCCACAACTGCTGCGAGGTCGTCGTTGTGCGCTCGGCAGTAGTTGATTGCGTCGGCCGCCGGAATGAAGTGAAGGTAGGACAGCGGGTTGGGCGACAGCGCCTGCACCCGGATTCCGGCCGCGTCCATCGCATCGAGCCGCATGCCCACCTGCATGAACAGCGACTCGCGGTAGGGAACACCATCGAGACGCCAATCACCGACGCGAAACCAGGTGGTGCCGTCATCGTAGGCTCCGAGTTCTGGGCCGCACACGGGCCCGGCGGCTCCGAGGGACCCTTCGAGGACGATGTGGCCATGGACATCGATGAGGCCGCTGCCGTTGGTCATTTGAAGTTGCCGCCGAGGATCTCACGGGCCATGATCAAACGCTGCACCTCGCTGGGACCCTCACCGATACGGCGGATCCGTAGCTCGCGATACCA
>Ga0209831_1001559_pt1 | contig 20879 bp, 11 predicted proteins | sample Maine_Asex4_meta_FD_187451 | JGI IMG/M metagenome (GOLD analysis project Ga0209831, IMG submission 187451) | Marine algal microbial communities from Maine, USA - Maine_Asex4_metaG (SPAdes) (version 2) | ecosystem: Host-associated > Algae > Red algae > Unclassified | place: Maine, USA | collected... | reverse complement strand
ACGAAGTGCTCTACCCCGGCGGCGATGGCCGCATCCACCAGCGTGAGCGTGCCGCCGATGTTGGTCTCCACCCCGCGCTCGGGCTGCCGCTCCACGATCGGCACGTGCTTGTAGGCCGCCGCGTGGTAGACCGTCTCGATCGCATGCTCGGCCAGCACGCGATCGATGGTGCGCCGGTCGGTCACCGAGCCGAGCACCGGCTGGAACCGCACCGTATCGGGCTTCGCGAATGATCTGGTCAGCTGCTCGGTGATGGCGTACAGGTTTGCCTCGGTATCGTCCAGCACCACCAGCCGGGCGGGCTTGAGCCTGGCGATCTGGCGGCACAGCTCGGAGCCGATCGAGCCGCCTCCGCCGGTCACCAGCACCGCCCGCCCGCTGACGCACCGGCCGATGATGGCCGGATCGGGCACCACTTCGATGCGCCCCAGGATGTCGCCGATGGCGATATCGCGTATCGGCGGCGCCTGCCGCGACGAACCGACCAGTTCGGTCAGCTTCGGCATGGTGCGCACCGTGAGCCCGGTGGCGGACAGGCGGCTGTACAGCAGCTCGAACTCGACCGCCGGCAGCGACGGCATCGCGATCACCACCTGCGTCACCTCGCGGCGCGCCAGCTCCTTCGCAAGCGTCGGCGAGTCTCCGGAGCGTACCGGCAGCCCGCTCACCATCGTGCCGTGCTTGCGCGCGTCATCGTCGAAGAACAGCACCGGCCGGTAATCGCTGGATGCCGCCAGCATGACCACCAGCTGCCGCCCGCCGTTGCCGGCCCCGTAGACCGCGACCGGTTCGCCGCGCCGGTCCACCCGGAACAGGTCGCGCCACAGCAGCCGTACCCCGATGGTGCCGCACACCAGAAAGCATCCGTACAGCACGAACAGCGAGCGCGGCGTGACCCGTTCGGGTGGCAGCAGGAACGCGACCAGTACCAGCGCCACCGCGGACAGCAGCCCGCCCTTGACCAGCTGCAGGGACAGCGTGTGGTTGCTGGAACGGATCATCCAGCGATAGATGCCCAGGCCCGCAAACAGCAGCACCGTGATCACCGGCATCAGCAGGAACAGGTGCCAGGTCGAACGAATGTCGCCGAACGGCTGGCCGTGGCGCAACGAGTAGGCCAGCCACAGGGAAATGATCACCAGCAGTGCATCGACACCGATGCTCACCAGCTGCTTGCGGCCACGGCGTGTGCCGGCCAGGTTGTCCAGACACGCCTCCAGCGTGCGCGAGCAACCCGATGCCTGCAGGGGGGTGGGACAGCGTTCTTCGGGGGGCTGCACGGTGGCGATGACTCCTGTCGGTGCTCAGCACTCGGGTAGCGCACGTATCCCCTCGGTGAAACCTTCCGTTCCCCTCATCCACAGGCGGGTGACAGACCAGTGACAGATGTGAGATCGAGCACACGGCCACAGAGTATCGCGCAATGTGACGCGATCCCGTCCAGCGATATCCGGCGTAGAAATACCGGATCAACCGCTCAACAGGTTTTCGAGACGCGCGTCGCGCCAGCCAGCGAAGCGGTTGTCGGTGACCCCGAGCCCGTCGGACAGCAACCTCTCGTACACCGCCCGGTAGTCCATGGTCGGCACCGGATCCTGATCGACCAGATCGGCCAGCGAGGGATGATCGCCGCGCAACGGCGAGGCGGCCAGTGCCGGATCGAGGCGCCCGCCGAGCAGCAGGTGCGGAGCGGCCGTGCCGTGATCCGTGCCGTTGGAACGGTTCTCGCCGGCCCGTCGTCCGAACTCCGAATAGGTCACCACCAGCGTGTCCTGCCACTCGCCCAGGCCGAGCACCGCGTTACGGAACCCCGCCAGCGCCTCGCCCAGGTCGCCGAGCAGCCGCGGGTGCCGGTTCACCTGGTTGACGTGGGTGTCGTAGCCGGTCTGCCGCACCCGGTAGACCGGGGTCTCCAGCCCGGCGGCGACGAAGCGCACCACCTCGGTCAGCTGCCGGCCCAGCGCGCTGCGCCCGATCCGCTCCACCGCCGGTGCCGACGCGAGGCGGTCGGTCAGCCTCCCCAGCGCGCGATCCAGTTCACCCACCCGTGCCGCGACGCGGGCGAGCGCGGAATCCACCCCCGCCTCCAGCACGCCCGCCGCCGCCCGCGGCGCCCCGCCCGGCACGCTCAGGGCCGCCAGCTGCGCCACCGAGGCGGCGGTCAGCCAGCGCCCGCCATCGCTCAGAAACGGCCCGATCGGGCCGTCGAGCGACAGGCCCTGCGGGTCGACCAGCTCGCGATTCGCCGCCAGGTGCTCGATGTCGTGCACCAGCCAGCCCTCCCGTCCGGGGCCCGCCTCGCCGTCGCCGCCGGTCTCCCACAGGGCCATCGACGCGAAGTGCGAGCGGTTGGGTCGCGGGTAGCCCAGCCCCTGCAGGATGGCGAGCTCACCGTTCTGCAGCATCGGCAGCAACGGTTCGAGCGCACGGTTCAGCCCGATCCCGTCATCGATGTCCAGCAGGTCGCCACGCGTCAGCCCGATGGTCGGCCGCAGCTCGCGATAGTCGTCGTCGCGCCACGGCACCACGGTGTTCAACCCGTCGTTGGCCCCTGCCAGCTCCACCAGCACCAGCCGCTTGACACGGCCCGCCGTCGCTCCGCCACCCGCCCCGCCACCCGCACCGAGTGCCGCCGCCGCGGCCCCGGGCGGGGTGGCGGCGAGCGACCGCGCCAGCGCCGTCAGGGGCAGCGAGGACAGCGGCAGGGCCGCGGTGCCGAGAAGCCAGTCACGTCGTCGCATGGCAGAGGTTCCGGTGGGATCAGTGCAGCTGGAAGGCGGGGTGCGCAAGAACCGTACGCAGCCGTTGATCGATCGGCAGTCCGTCCGGGGCGATGGTGCCCGCCAGCCCGTCGATTCCGGGCAGCAGTCCGGCCACCGGATCCAGGCCGTACCGGTCGGCCAACGCCTGCAGCGCATCGGCACCCGCCACCGCCGGCCGTATCGAGGCTATCGCATCCGGTGGCGCGGACGGTGGCCGCCGTGCGGGATCGATGCGCCACGCATCGGGTGCGGACCCGTCCGCCATCGCGTCGATGCGCGGCAGCAGCCGGTCGATCCTGCCCTGCCGGTCCGGCTGGCGGTCGGCAGTGTCGCGTGCCCGGCGCAGCAGCTGCGGCAGCCCGTCGGCCAATGCCGCGAGCAGCTCGCGCGTGCGGGCGGGCAGCTGGTCCGGGCGGCAGCCGCGTGCCGCGGCGCCGCGCTGGTCCAGCCGGTAGTGGAGCCTCTTCATCTGTGGAAACCGCGGATCGCTCCGTGCGCACTCCGGCCATCGCGGCACGCAGGCATCGCTCGGCCGGCAATCGAAGCTGCCCAGCTGCAGCTCGACCTGCCCGTTACCCCTTTCGAGCACGCTCACCTGCACCAGCTCCGCCGCGAACCCGTCCGGGCCGGTGACGTGCTCCAGGATCAGCCGGGTGCTCGACGTGACCGCGGCGTCGTCGCGCTGCGCGCCGAGCACCCGCACCGCCGCGGCCGCCCAGGGCCCGTCACCGCTCGCGCCGGGCTGCGCCGCCACCGGCGGGTCGCCCGGCTTCACGTCGGTGCGCACCGGATTCAGCGCCAGCGTCACCGAGCCCTCGCACCACAGGTCCAGCGCATGGGCGGCGCTGTCGGGCGGACAGGCGCTGTCCTGACGCGCACCGTCCGGGCGGGTCACGTCCCGACCGAGGCGCACATGGTTCACGTACAGGTTCCGGTCACCGTCCGGGCCGGCGGCATCGTTCAGGAAGGCGATCCGGACCGCCTCCGCCTGCCGGTGGACCGTCCGCGGCACCGACATGTGCAGCTGCTCGCGCGGCAGGTCCGCCCGGTTGCCCGCCGTGCCCTGCCGTCCGGTATCGCGGCCCCGCTTCAACGCCCGCACCGGACTCTCCCACAGGGTCGCGCCACCGGCGTCCAGCACCGCCACCTGCAGTTCGACCGGCCCCCGCCACGCCTCGCTCGCCACGTCCAGGGTCAGACGCGTGCCCGGCGGACGCTTCCTGCCCGCCTCGTCATCGGCGGCCATCCTGTTCATCATCGCGCCGGCCGGGTCGCCGTCCTTGCCAGCACCCGTGTCCATGCCCATGCCCATGCCCATGCCCATGCCCTCGCCCTCGCCGAGCCTCGGCGGTGCGCCATCCGACCCGACCAGCCGGGCCGCGGCCTCGAAGCGCGCCAGCAACCTGCCCGGCGCCAGCCAGGCGTCCCCCTCGTTCCAGCCGGCGACGTTGGGCGGGGCGAACAGGTCCAGGCCCATCGATGCCTGCAGCGTGGGCACGATGGCCCAGTCGGCCTTGGGGTACTCCAGCGTGCGCGCCAGCCCGACGGCGATGTCGACCGGTGACTTGACCGACGTGGCGCGCTGGGCCTCGTCCCAGAAGGCCGGGCTCTCCAGCACGCCCCGGTACAGCACCGCCAGCGAATGGCCCGAGGCGCGGAACGGATCGGCCAGCGCGTCGAGTTCGGCCTCTCCGGGGGCCCGGTCGCTGATGTAGTGGTGCCAGTACACGCGGGCGAGATGGCGGGCGGCGGCCGGCTGCGCAAGGATCAGCTCGATCAGGTCGTCGCCGTCGAACGGTCCGGCCGCACCGAACAGGGACTTCTCGTCGCGGTCCTGCTGGCCGGGCCTGAGCACGAAGGACAGATCGGCGATGGTGGCGATGCCGTGCCCGGTCAGCGCGCGCGCGGCCTCGCGCACCGTTGCCTCGTCGTAGTGGCCCTCACCGAGCGTGAACAGCTCCAGCAGCTCCCGGGCCAGGTTCTCGTTGGGGTGCTGGCGCAGGTTGCGGTCCCCGTTCAGGTAGCGCAGCAGCGCCGGGTCGCGGATCAACGCCTTGAGCAGGCCGGCCCAGCCGCCCTGGTGCGAGCTGCGGAACAGCGCGTTCTGACGCGCCATGGCCAGCGAGTGCCGGCCGATGGCCGAGTAGGCGGTCGGCACCAGGTCGTGCCACAGCAGCACCAGCCGTTCGGTGGCCGGCGAGTCGGTCTGCAGCATCTCCACCGTCCACCAGTTGCGCAGCGAGGCGATCTCGCGATCGCGTGCCCGATCGAACCCGGCCCGCCCGGCCGGCGGCAGGAACCCGCGGGCGTGATAATGCGGCAACGGGCGCCGGGTCCACGCCGGCATCGGCTGCGCGGGCGTGTCGCGCAGCCCGGCGACGATGCGCTCGACGCCCTGACGTCGGGTCAGGCCCTGCAGGGCGGCGCGTTCCGCCAGCGATGCCCCGAACCCGCTGCGCGACAGCAGGTGGACCCGGTCGCCCTCGCTCATCATCCGATCGAGGGCGTGCCCCTCGGTCGCGCTCACGGAGCCTGTCGACAGCCATGCCCAGGCCGTCAGCAGGCAGATGTTCACGCATCTCGTCTGGACGAAGATCGGCATGGGGAATCGTGACGCACGGGGGAAAAGCCGCCGCGCGCCGTGCCGGAGGTGCGCGTACGGGACATCGGCGACCGGTCGGACGTGTTGTAGCGCATCGGGGTGTCATGCGGGTGTCGTGTGCACATCACAGCATGGTGCGGACATCCAACGAGACGCGTCCTCATGAAACCGACCGACAGCGCGAACGACCGGCATCGCGGTAGACTCGTGCCGGGCGCCGGCCCTTCGGCACACCCTCCGACCCACGCTGCAGCCCCGGGCGATGGAGCGCGCCGGGGCCTCGTGCACGCTCGCATCCGCACCATCGCCGCGCCCGTCGAACGGGGGCCGATCGAGCATCCGATCCACGTGCAGGTTCAAGAGCGCGGATTCAGGTCGCTACAGGTGCCACGGGCCGAGGTTCTGACCCGAATCGGCACGCGTCAAGGTGCCGACATCGAGTCGGGAGGGGAACGTCACGTGAAACATCGTCAGCGACGCGTCCGGGATGACGGGCAGCACGACGTCCATGCGGCCCGTGGAGCGCGGACCGAAGCCGCCGTGCCGGACCCCTGCGCTCGGCTGGCCAGGGTTCCACCGGTCGAGGATGTGACGGGGAAGATCGAGATGGATGCCGCAACGATCGATTTCGTCATCATCGGTGCTCAGAAGTCGGCATCGACCTACGTGCACAGGCTCCTGGAGCAGTCGAGCGAGGTCTACATGCCGCGCGGCGAGGTCAGAAGCTTCGAGGATCCTCACTACGACGATGGGGGTGCCGGGAAGATCGAGCGCATCATCGCCAGCGGACAGGGCAGGAAGGTCGGGATAAAGAGACCCGGCTATCTCGGCAGGCCGGAGGTGCCGCGCAGGATCCACGAACAGAACGGGGCCACCCGCCTGATCCTGGTGCTCAGAGACCCGGTGGAGAGGTTCCGCTCGGCGTACTACCACTACGTGAAGCTGGGTTTCGCCCCGGTGGCGGACATCAACGCGGTGATCCCGCAGATCCTGAACGGCGAGTATCAGAAGAAGTACCGAAAGCTCGAGGAGATCCTCTCCTACGGCAGGTATCACGACTGCCTCGAGAACTACCGGCGGTACTTCGACCGCAAGTCGATACTCATCATCGACAAGGAGGACCTGGACGATCGGGACAAGCTGATCGGCAAGCTGGAGAGCTTCCTGGACATCACCATCGACCGGGCGGCCAAGGTACCCTTCTGGTCGTCGAACCGGGGGGTGTACGACGAGACGCGGCTGCGGTTCCTGCGCCTCAGGAACCGCCTCTGCTACCGCTACAACGAGGACATGTCGATCCGGTGGCGGCGCAGGAACATCGCCGCCACGCTCATCAACGGCCTGTTCCACGCCGTGGACCGGATGCTGCTGGTCAAGGTGTTCGGGAACGAGAAGCCGCCGTTGAGCGAGGCGAGCAGGGAATTGCTCGACAGCTATTACCGTTGCGACCAGGCACTGCTGCGGACAGACTATCTGGACCGTGCACCCTAGCCACCCGCCGCAGCGCGGCAATCACACGTCGAACATCCCATGAGCAATGGTGAATTCAGGGTGGACTTCTTCTGCGTCGGGGTCGCCAAGGCGGGCACGACGTCGCTGCACGATCTGCTCGACCTGCAGGAGGGCGTCCGCCTTCCGAAGAGGAAGGAGACCAACTACTTCAGCTTCGGCATGTCCGGCAGGCCCGCGTTCTCGGGGCCGCTGGACCAGACCAGCGTCAACGAATCCACCATCACCTCGCTGGACGAGTACATCGACGACTTCGGCCGCACGCCCGGCTGCCTGACGGGCGAGGTCTGCCCCTCCTACTCGCTCCCGGGGGCGGCCGCCAGCATCCACGCCCACAACCCCCGCGCCAGGATCGTCATCCTGCTCAGGGAACCGGTGAGCCGGGCCTTCAGCAACTACCAGCATCTGGTCCGGGACGGACGCGAGCACCTCACCTTCGAGGAGGCGCTGGCCGCCGAGGAGGATCGGCTGGGCCGCGGGTGGGAGTGGTTCTGGGGACTGAGGCGCAACAGCCTGTACTTCGATTCGGTGAAGGAGTACATCGATCTGTTCGGCCCGGACAACGTCAGGATCATCTTCTTCGAGGATTTCGTGAAGGATCAGGAACATCACCTGAAGGCGGTGATGGCGTTCATCGGACTGGATCCCGCTTCGGCCAGGTTCGAGGTGGTCGATGCCAACAAGTCGGGCGTCGTGTCCGGACGCTGGAAGACCGCCCACCGGCTGCTGCTGGCCGAGGGGCCCGTGAACTCGGCCCTGAGAAGCCTGCTGCCGCGGCCTGTCCGCAAGGGGCTGGGAGCGCTGTTCAAGAGCGTCTCCACCGCGAAGGGCGAACTGGCACAAGGCACGCGCACGACACTCGCCCGCGAGTTCGACGACGATCTGGATCGACTGAACGACCTGACGGGTGGCCGGGTGGATCGATGGCTGGGAGCCAGGGATGTTTCATAAAGTACTGGTCGCCTACTTCGGCTTCTTCATCGGGTTCTGGTTCCTGGGAATCGATCAGTTCTTCTTCGCGATCTTCTGCCTGATCGGTCTCATGACCCATCTGTTGAGCAGGCAGTCGGCCCACCCCCCGGAGGTCGTGTTCTTCGCCCTGTTCCTGTTCGCCACGTTCATTTCCGCCATCCAGATCACCTCGGCGTTCCGGTTCGCCTCGTACCTGCGCAACGAGGGCGTGTACCTGGCCATGTTCTTCGTGCTGCTCTCCTCGGGCTTCGCGGCGGCCAACAAGCCGGGCGCCACCGACCGGATCTACCTCGCCCTGCTCTTCTTCTCCCTGCAATGCACCGTGGTCGGCTTCCTGGCGAGCAACGGCTTCGACATCGAGTTCAAGTCCGTCGGCGCCTACGTCATCCCGGACATGGGCTCCAAGTACATCTTCGGCATGTTGAACAAGAGTTCCGTGCAGAGCGAGGCGTCCTGGTTCTCGGACGGGTTCAACCGGCCACGAGGCCTGATGCTCTACTCGAACACGATGGCCGGCGTGCTCTGCGCCAGCATGGGCATCAAGGCGTACTTCTTCGTCAAGTTCTGGTCGGACCGGAAACGCCTCGTCGCGCTGATCTGCGTCGGAGCGATCCTGATGGACCTCTTCAGCGTCTACTCGGCACTGAGCAGGAGCACCTGGATGGGCCTGGCCTTCGCGCTGCTCATCTTCCCGTTCGTGTTCAAGACCAGCCTTCCGGCCAAGTTCCTGCCCGGCTTCATCGCCATCCTGGCCGTGGGGTTGATATTCGCGACCGGCTTCAACGAGGGCATCCAGTCCAGGCTCACCGACAAGGCCCACTCCAACGAGGGGCGTGGCCTGAACTACCTGCTGATCTGGGAGATGACGACATCCTCGCTGGACACCATCGTCATCGGTCACGGAACGCAGCTGGACCATCCGGATCTCAGTGTTCCGGTCGGCTCCCACAGCACCTACATGGGCATGTTCTTCAAATTCGGAACGGTGGGGCTGGTCGCCTTCCTGGTCTTCATGTTCGCCCTCTACCGGCGCATGCTCGCGATGACCAGGGATGTCCACGAATTGAACAGGAACGGGTACGGCATCACCCGTCCGTATTTCGTGTGCTTCGGCCTGATCGTCCTGCTCGTGCAGATGACCTTCATCGAGGTGGACGTCGATGCGAGCTACGCCATGTTCGTCGCCGTCCTGGTCTATCTGGTCATCCAGGAGAGCAAGGCGGTCAGGGAGATTCGCGAGCACTCGGAGAGGGTCGTTTCCGAGGCCCCCGCCGAGGTGCGCACCGTCGCCACGGTGCACACCGCCAGGGTTGGTCGAAGCGGGCACGGGTGAGAGCCCTTCTCCGCTGCCGGGCGTGCCTGCCGCCCGTTCCGACCTGCCGCCCGTTCCGACCTGCCGCCCGTTCCGACCTGCCGCGCGATCGGCCGGCCGCGGAGCGTCCTGCCCGGTCTGCGGCACGTTCCGGATCGGGACCGGCGTCGGGTTTATTACGATAATGCAGGGTGGTCGCCGATGATAGGCTGCAACCGCCCTGCCGGTCTGCCGATAGCTTCACGCAGGGGAACCGTCGGACGGTCGTGACCACTCCCGAGCGATGCCCCCGGATGTTTCAGGGCGTTCCGCAGCCGAACTCGAGCCGAGCCTCGAATCGGAATTGCGTCACATCTGCTCTGTGAAGCCGGTCCAAACGCGTTGCAGTTCGCATCAGTAGACTCCGGACCTGTCCCATTACCGCCAAGGGCGACATCGCATGCGATCGACATTCACTCCCGCACGGCAACAATCCTTTGCCCGATCGTTCAGTCAGAGAACCCGATGCTGCCGATAGCCGTGGATACCTTCTTTCCGTCGAGCAGGATGTAAACTCATGAACTATCCGGGTCCGGCAATGAGCAATACTACCTACGGCAATACCGGAGGGGGCAAGCCCGCCTCCGACCAGCTGGTGATACAGCAGTACCTGTTCACGGTGCGCAAGTACCTGCGCCCGATCGCGCTGTTCACCGCCATCGTCACCTGCCTCGCGGCCTGGTACGCGTACACCGCCACGCCGGTCTACCGGGCCACGGCGACGATGCTGCTCGAGAACCAGGAAGCGAACCTGGTATCGATCGAGGAGCTGTACGGAGACGATTCGGAAAGTGCCGACTACGACGACACCCAGTTCCAGCTGTTGCGCTCGAGAACGCTGGCGAACCGGGTGATCGAGCGACTGGCCCTGTGGCGGAACCCGGAGCTGACCGGCACGGCGACCGGGGAATCCGCCGCCGTCGGGGGCGAGTCGGCCACCGGCGCCGGGCCGCTGGGCGGCATCATCGACGGGATTTCCCCGTCCGCGATCACCGAGTGGATCGGGTCGGCGGAAGGACCCGACGGTGCCGGGACGGCGCAGGAGGACACCGCACCCCGCCTGACGACGCCCTACACCACCGGACGCGCCGACGGTGCGCGACTGAAGCAGGCGTTGCACGAGGAACAGGTGATCTCCGCGTTCCTGGCCCGGCTGAAGATCTCGCCGGTACGCAACACCAAGCTGGTCAACATCAGCTACGCATCGGCCGATCCGGCGCTGGCGACGCTGGTGGCCAACACGGTGGGCGAGGAGTTCATCCAGAACTTTCTCGATGCGAAGTTCGCGCTGACGACCTCCGCCTCCGCCTGGCTGACCGAGAGGCTCGGGGACCTCAAGGATGACCTCGACGAGGCGCAGAAGCGGCTGATCACGTTCCAGCGCGACAACGATCTGGTAGACATACAGGGCAGCGTCGGCAGGCTCAACGAGCAGCAGCTGCTGCTCGACACCGCCGAACTGGCGCAGGCGCGCAGCCGGCTGTCCGAGGCGCGGGACCTGTACGACGACGTGAGGGCGGTCCGCGGCGATCCGGAAGCGCTGGCGACCGTTCCCGCCATCCAGGCCGATTCGCTGGTGCAGCGGACCAACACGGAACTGGGCGGCGTGCAGCGCCAGCTGGACGAGCTGCTCAACCGGTACGGCGAGCGTCACCCGCTCGTGCTGGACAGGAAGTCGGAACTCGCCTCGCTGGCGGTGGCGCTCGAACGCCACGTCGATCGCGCCGCCGACACGATCGCCAAGGATTACCAGCTCGCGCAGCAGCGCGTCACCGCCATCAACGCCAAGCTGTCCAGCGGCCGCTCGGAGATCCAGCTGATCGGTGACAAGAAGTTCGAACTCGATGCGCTGCAACAGGAGGTGGAGACCAAGCGGAGCGTATACGCCCAGTACTTCGACCGGATGACGGAAGCCGCGTCGAAGGACGGCCTGGAAACGGCCAACGCGCGCATCAGCGATCGGGCGCGCATACCGATCGAGCCCTTCAAGCCGAAGCGGGAGATGATCGTCGCGGCCGGGTTCCTGGGCTCGCTGCTGATCTCGGTGCTCATCGCCTTCCTGCGCGAGGCCCTGGACGACTCGGTCAAGGGCACCAACGATGTCGAGGCCAAGCTGGGTCTGGGACTGCTCGGCGTCCTGCCGGTGGTCAAGTCGGGTCTCATGAAGCGCAACACCTCGCTGCCGCTCAGCCCTGGAAAGATCCAGGACAAGAACGGCACGTTCGCCGAGGCGGTCAACACGATCCGTACCGCGCTCACGCTCAACGACCAGAACTCGCCGCGAAAGGTCATCGTCATCACCTCGTCCGTGCGCGGCGAGGGCAAGTCGACCTCGGCGATGAACATCGCCTACTCGCTCGGTCAGCTCGAACGTGTGCTGCTGGTGGATTGCGACATGCGGCGGCCAAGCATCGCCAGGGCGGTGGGCCTGCGCAAGAACAGCAAGGGACTGAGCGACCTGATCGCGAACACCGCCACCGCTCAGGAGTGCATCAATCGAGGCATGATGGGGGGCCATGTCGACATCCTGCCGTGCGGGCCGATACCCAATCAACCGCTGGAGCTCCTGTCGTCCAAGCGGTTCGCCAGGATCCTTCAGGAAGTCGGCCGGTACTACGACAGGATCGTCATCGACACCGCGCCGACCCAGGCCGTGTCCGATGCCCTGATCCTGAGTCGGCTGGCCGACTCGGTGGTGTACGTCGTCAAGTCCCACAAGACGCCGATGAACCTGGTGCGTCGCGGCATCACGCGCCTGCAACGGGTCGGTGCCCCGATCGAAGGTGTGCTGGTGACTCAGGTCAATGTCAGGAAGATCTCGGCCTACGCCGGGAATTACAGCCAGCAGGGCTACCACGATTCGCAGGTCGCCTACGGCTACGCCGACACCGATCGGGTCCAGCATCCGCGGGTCAAGCTGAGCGCGCAGGAAATCATGGCCATCCGCAACGACGAAGGGGCCGTCAACCTCGGTATCGATTCGATGTACAACGGCACGGCGGTGCCCAGCAGCGCCCCCCCGCGCCCGAAGGCACGTCGGAAGCCGGTCGCGGCGGAGCTGGTGCGGAACCAGCGGGCGGCACGACGGGTCGAGCACCACTGATGATTTCCGGGAACCGGCCGACACCCTGAGCGACGCCGGCCGACGAACCGATCGCCGTGGTCGATGGAGATTCCGGGGCGGTCGCGTTTCACGGTGGCCTTCCCGGCCGGGGCGCGAGCCTCGCACCTCCTCGCGACGTTCTCGCACGCCGCCTCTCGCCCCCTCACTCCAGGAATGACATGCTCGTGAACCCCGTTGACTCCCAAGCTGCACGTGGTGACGACACCACGGATGTCGAGATCGCCTTCGTCGGTGGCTGGGGGCGCAGCGGCAGCACGCTGCTCACCCGGATGCTCGCCGAGGTGCCCGGGTTCGTGGCGGTCGGCGAGGTCCGGGACATCTTCCTGCGCGGCATCATCGAGGACCGGGTGTGCGGGTGCGGGAGCCGGTTCAGTGCCTGCGACTTCTGGCAGGCCGTCGGCGAAGAGGCGTACGGCGGCTGGGACACGCTTTCCGTGCCGCAGCTGCAACGGCTGCGCACCCTCACCGACAAGCCCTGGCACGTGCCCGCGCTCATCAGGCCGGGACTCAGGAAACGTACCGATCAGGCCGTTGCCGAGTACGGGGAGTTCCTGCTGCCGCTGTACCGATCCATTCGCAAGGTATCGGGCGCGCGTGTCGTGGTGGATTCCTCCAAGATCGCCTCGTTCGGCGCCATCCTGCAGCGTACTCAGGGGTTGTCACCGCGCATCGTCCACCTGGTACGCGATCCGCGCGGTACGTTGAACTCGTGGATGAAGCAGGTCCACATGACGGACGATCTCGACCGGACGCGCTACATGCCCCGGTACAACGTGGCCACCGGCGCGGCCCGGTACATGGCCTACAACCTCGAGATGCACGCGGTCTCGTCGAAATCCCCTCGCATCCAGTTGAAATACGAGGATCTGGTCATCGAGCCCGAGAAGAAGCTGCGCGACGCACTCGCCGTCATCGGCGTCCCGGACACGCTCGACCTGAGCGACTTCATCGGCCCCGAAGGCGTCAAGCTCGGGGCGTCGCACACCATCGCCGGCAACCCGATGCGTCACGAGTCGGGATGGGTCGCACTTCGCCCCGACGAGGCCTGGCGTCAGAAGATGCCGAAGCGTCAGCAACGACTGATATCGACCCTGACCCTGCCGCTGATGAAGAAGTACGGGTACGACACCAGCGTATCCGGGTAGACGACCGGTCCGACCCCGCCGGGCACGTCAGGCCCGGCGGAGTCGCGCACCGGCGTCAGAGCCAGGGAATCTCGATATCGACCAGATCGGCGAGCCGCCTGTTCGATGCGGCGAATTCCCCGGACAGACGCTCGACCGTCTCGGGTCGTGGCTCGAACCTGGCACTGGCGTTGCGCTTGCCCAGGTCGGTCGCCGGATCGGGTTCGAGCCCGAGGAAATGCTGGATCCTCTCCATGCTCGCCTGGCTGTCGCCGGTCAGCGTCTCGGTCGCCATCACCAGCACCTTGTCACGGTCGAAGTGGGCGAACAGCCGTTCCAGCTGTTCGGCGTAGTGGCCGCGCGCCATGTAGGAGTAGTGCTGGTGATCTCGCGAGACCATCGACGGATCGGCCAGCAACTGCTGCTCGATGCCGCTCAGGCGGGTCGCCTCGAGATCGAGTGCCTTGTCGATGTCCTCGACCTTCTCGTGACCTTCCCAGACCATGTGCAGGTGGTGCGAGATGGCCCGCTTGATCGGGTTGCGCAGCAGGACCACCAGCCTGGTGTCCGGAATGGTACGCGCCATGCGCTCCGCACCGGCTGGATGAAACAGGTAGTACGGGCTCGCCTCGCCGACGACGGGCGGCTGCCCGACCTTCGCGGCATGCTCGTCCCGGTCCGACCGGCTCGGAAAATGCGACAGGTACCACGGCAGACCGCGGTCGAAATCGGTGTCGAAGTAGTGCACACCCTTGGCATCGAGCACGTTCGACATCATCGCCGGGTGCTTGGCGAGGGCCCGGAACAGCGATGTCGTTCCGCACCGCTGTGCCCCCACGATGACGAAATCGGGCGGCGGGCGATCCGTCTCGCGCTTGCGCGCCACGAGGGAGGCCTCGAGCAGCAGTCGACGACCGTTGCGCCGTACCGACTGGCGCATCGCCGTTGGCACCCGATCGAGCAGAGTCTCTAGTTTCATCATTTCCCAGGTGGTCCGCTCATGCGGACCAGTTTTGCAACCCTGCCTGCAATGCAGGCTCGAACTTCGAGTCGGCGGTTCTCAATCCGGCACGCTGCGCCGCCATGAACCGGACGACCATCTCCAGGAAGGCCAGTATCACCAGCGGCTTGGCGTCGTCGGGCGGTCGACCCGCCTCCTCCAGATACTGCCGCGTGCTGCCGGCCACCCGCTCGATGTCCAGCGACCGGCCGCGCGAGCGGCTCGAGGTCTCCAGGACGGCGAAGTGTGCGATGTCGATTCCCCGCGGTGCAAGATCGGTGCAGCGCTCCCAGTCGAGCGCGGCGACGCGTCCCCCGACCAGTCCGACATTGGCGCGAGACCAGTCGCCGTGGCTTGCACCGAAGTCGAGATCGGTACCGCCCCACGCCGCCTCGATCCGTTCGATGGTGCCGCAGATGCCTGCACCGGGCGTTCCATGCTCGCCGAGTCCGGCGATCCGCTCGGCGATCCGGCGCCAGTAGTCGCTGTCGCGCAGGGTGGTGCTCGACATCAGGCTGGCGGCCGCGAAGGCGTCCGCGGCGCGGTGAACGGCGGGCGCGTGTCGCGGCAGCGGTTCCAGCTGCAGCGGTTCGGTGATCAACACGTTGCCACCGCCGGCCCAGCGGTCGGCGTAGAGCCGACGGGGCATCAGCACGGGCGAGTCGGTGCCGGCGAACCGCTCAAGGATCCGGCTCTCGTGGGCGACCAGATCGTCCGTCATGGTCTCGGAGCCGATCTTGGCGAAACACAGGATGTCACCGGTGCCTGAGATCGCCGCGACGACGGTCTTGGCGTTCGGACGGCCGAAGCTGAGCCGCAGGGCGAGGTGGAAGTCGTCTCTACCCAGGACCGATGCCAGCAACGCCCTCAACGGCGACGTGGTGGCCGAATCGGACCGCAGCGAGAGCCCCCTGCTGACGCGCAGCGGCCGGCCCACCCGGGAGGCCGCCCGGATGAGCGGCGAGGCCAGACCGACCCATGGGCGATCGCCCACGAAACTGCCTAGCGCCGCCCGCATTGCCGGTGTCGGCAGTGGCAGCAGCAATCGCGGCATGCCGCGTGCGGGAACGACGACGAATCGCTCGACCGGGCCGTCGATGGTGCCATCGACCAGCTCGAACCCCGGCTGGTCGCCGCTCAGGACCCTCTCGACGGCGTGAAGAGCGGATGCGGCTGCTGAATCGTTCACCATCGATGTGTTCCAGTCATCAGATCTGAGATCTGCAATTTTCATGGGTGCAACTTCCGGCAGGGCATTTCGATGCAAACCGATGCAACGGATGGTCACCAGCTCCATTCGCGAACGCGTCAGCGCGTGGCTCGCCGTGCCGAACCCGTCATCTTCAGGCTGCGAAACGCACATGCGGCCGAATTACGCTTCAGGCAATCGATGGCGTCACCGATACACGGACTTCAGCGACACGCTCGGGACCCGGGCGCGCGGAAAACCCGGACATCGCCACGGAGCGACCGCCCTTCACACGCCGCTGCAGACGTAATCCCGCCGACATTTCATCAACATACTGCTGCAAATTTATCAACATACTGCTGCCAGTTTCGTGCCCGATTCTCACATGCACGATTCTCATGCATAAACGCTTGAGTGCATAATGCCGCAATCGCATAATTCATGCCGCAATCGCATAACTCCCTGTCCGCGAACGGTAGTCGATCTTCGCGGATCGGCGCTGTCGGCCAGGTCGGGCATCGGCAAACCGGCGCAGCCCCCCGGCACGTCTGCTCCCCGGAACCGATACCGGTATTGGAACTACCGGTATTGGAACTACCGGTATTAAAACTACCGGTATTAAAAATAGCGGTATTAGAACGCACCCGATGCCATGAAAATGACACGGCAAGTCACAAAGCGGTATCGGCCAACGGTGTAGGCTTCCGCGACAATACCATCACGGCCCGCGAGCGGGTCCGTGGAGCGGTTCGCTCGCCGGCCACCGGCGGCAACGATGAGCGCGATTCCGCGCCCACCGGTACCGGCGACATCCCGCGTCGCGGTCTTCGGGAATGCTGCCCGACCCGGATCGCATCCCGGGCCTTGCGCTCCGCCGGCCGGTCGCGGTCGGGTCGTACGGCCACACGTCCGGTCGACGTCAACCCGACCGACGTCAACCCAACCAACAGGGAGGTTCTTCACGATGAGCCCGACATTGAAGTCCCGCAGTTCAGTGCACGATCCACGCCGGATCGCCGGTCGCCTGCAACGACCCGGAGCCGCCATGGCCGCCGTCCTCTGGTCGGGCGTCCTGGCAGCGTCCCTGCTGGCCCCGAGCCAGGAGGCCCGCGCCGATGTCGGCGCGACGCACACCTCGCTGGTGTCGGAGTTCGCCACGTTCGACACCCCGGGCGTCGTCGACGGTCGCGTCGAGGACATCGCCATCGACGGTGACACCGTGTTCGTGGGCGGATCCTTCACCCAGGTCCGGGAACCGCGCAGCGGCGAGATCATCGATCAGCCGTACCTGTTCGCCTACAGCAAGTCCACCGGCCGCATCATCCGCGACTTCGATCCGGTCCTGAACCGGAAGGTGCTGGCGCTGGAGACCACCGGCGAGGGCACGGGCGTGTTCGCCGGCGGCGCGTTCACCACGATCAACGGCGAGACCAACCGCCGGGGGCTGGTCAAGATCGGCGCCGACGGCGACCGGGTGTTCGGGTTCGGCGCCCGGCCCGATGCGCGGATCAACACCCTGGTGCGGATGGACGACACGCTCTACCTCGGCGGCTCGTTCACCAGCGTCAGCCAGACGCAGGTCGAGAATCTCGCGGCCGTGAACACCTCCACGGGCGCGGTGTCCCCGGGCCTGAACCTCGACTTCGACGGCACGATCTCGACCACCCGCACCGTCGGCGTGCAGGGCGTGGACGACATCGACATCACCTCCGACGGACGGCTCATGGTCCTCATCGGCAACTTCCTGAGCATCGACGGCATCAGCCGCTCGCGCCTCGCGGTGCTCGAACTCGACGGCCAGGCCCGCGTGTCGACGTGGAACAGCGACGTCTACGATGTCCAGTGCCCCGCCAGCAAGTTCCCTCAGTACATCCGGGGCATCGACATCGCGCCCGACGACGCCTACTTCATCGCCGGTTCCTCGGGCTGGCGGTTCTTCAACCGCCCCACCGAACCGGCCTGCGACTCGGTGGTGAGGTTCGATTTCGGTAACCTGGACGATGCCGACGTCCAGCCGACCTGGGTCAACTACACCGGTGGCGATTCCGTGTTCGACGTCGTCTCCACCGATCACGCCATCTACGCCGGCGGCCACTTCCGCTGGCTCAACAACGACACCACCAGCGACGGGCGCACCGCCGGCCCCGGTTCCGTGCCGCGACGCGGCCTGGCGGCGATCGACCCGGCCAACGGGCTGACGCTGCTCGACTGGCGTTCGGACCGCAGCCCGCGCGGCGTCGGCGTGTTCGCCATGATCGCCGAGGACGAGGGCCTGTACATCGGTGACGACACCGACTTCCTCAACGGCAGCGAACACGCCAAGCTCAAGTTCCTGCCCATCACCTCGGACACCCTCTCCCGGCCCACCGGCGCGGTGCTGCCCACCACGCTCGTCACCCCTCGCGGCAGCGCGCTGGACGGCAGCTCGTTCGACGGCACGACGCTCGGCACGCCGTTGCAGATGCTCGATGCGGGCTGGGGGAACGCCCGCGGCGCGATGTTCGTCGGTGGGCAGCTGTTCCACGCCGACGGCGCCGGACGGATGTGGTCGAGCCAGCTCGAGGACGGCACGTTCGAACCGGCCGAGCGGGTCAACATGTTCGGCCTCGGCGAGAGCGAGTGGGCGCTGTCCAGGCTGGGCGGCATGTTCTTCGACTACGAGCGGGGCCGGGTCTACTACACGGTGCAGGGCGACTCCCGGTTGCTGTGGCGCGCGTTCACGCCGGCCGGCCCGTACTTCGGCAACGAGGAACAGGTCGCCGAGCAGCAGGGCGACATCCCGTGGAGCAACGTCAGCGGCATGGACGTGGTCGGGGACCACCTGTACTTCGGCTACACCAACGGCTACCTCTACCGAGCCGACTTCGACGGTTCCGCCGTCGTGTCCGGCACCATACGATTGATCAGCGGCCCGAACACCGACGGGCGGGACTGGAACAACAATGCCCTGGCCTTCCTGTCCGAAAGCGTGACCTTCAACGGGCCGGACGATGCGCAGTTCGAGTTCGAGGCGTCGGGGTCCACCGAGGTCCGGCGATTCAAGAAGTTCGAGTTCCCGGTCGCCCCCGGCGAGCCGGTGGTGGTGCGCCTGGACTGGCAGAACGCCAACGCGGTGATCCGGTTCTTCCTGCGCGACGCGAATGGTGAGCTGGTCGACTCCGACACCACGTCGGCCGGTTCGCCGAAGTGGCTGAGCGCACCCGCCGGGGCCGGCGGTACCTACACCGCGTCCATCGCCTTCCGGGCAGGCAGTTCCGCCTACACCCTTCAGGTGAACCCGGAACAGGGTCCGCCGCCGCCGCCCGAGCCGCGTGCCGATTTCGACTTCACCAGCAGCGGTACGGAGAGTGACGGCTCGTGGCAGGTGTTCCGCTTCGATGTCACCGCCGGCGAACTGGTCGAGGCGCAGATCGCCTGGGACGATCCGAACGCCGAGGTCAAGGTGTTCCTGCGCGACGAGACCCGTCGTTCGCTCGACAGCGACACCGACCGCGGAGCATCGCCGGCCGCACTGTCGACGGTGGCGCAGACCAGCGGCGAGTGGTCGATCGCGGTCAAGATCGACAGCGGCGCGATCGAGTACGACGTGCTGGTGAACACCACCACGGACTTCGTGGTGCCCGAATCGCTGGCGGAGTTCGAGTTCAGCTCCAGCGGCAGCGATGTCGACGGCTCATGGCAGGTATTCCGGTTCGACGTCGAGGTCGGCGAACAGGTCGATGCCCGGGTCGTCTGGGACAACCCGGACGCCGCGGTCAAGGTGTTCCTGCGCGACGAGACCCGGTCCTCGATCGACAGCGTCACCGATGGCAGCGGGTCACCGGCCATGATGTCGGCGGTGGCCACCTCGGCCGGCAAGTGGTCGGTAGCCGTGAAGATCAACAGCGGCGTGATCGACTACGACGTCCTGGTGGACACCACGAGCCCGTAGTCGAGGTCGGCGAGTTCCGGACACCGACGTGGCCAGCAGCCCCCTCGTACCGGCATCAGGAGCGGGCCCGTCCGTGAACGGCCCGCTCCCTGCGCCCCTTCCCGTCAGGACGGCCCTGCTGGCGGTGCTGTGCACGCTGTCGCCCGGTGTCGGTGCGGCATCGGGCACGATCGCCCACTGGACGTTCGAGCAGGCCACGGGGCCGATAGTCGACACGCGAACGCCCGACGATCGGGATGATGCGACCGGGCCGCGGGGCAGCGATGGCCAGGTCGGCTACTCCCCCGACGAGGGGGATGACGGCGAGGTGGACCGCGACGGGTCACGGGCCGCATTCAACGGCCAGCGCGACAGCATCATCCTGATCGACGGTGCCCGTCACACGGACTTCAATCCGGGCGCCGGATCGCTTGCCGTGACCGTGCAGTTCGTGATCGATCGATCGGTGCTCGACATCGAGGCTCTCGGGCCCAACGAGACCTGGAACCTGGTGCAGAAGGGCCGGTTCAACAATGCCGGAGGCCAGTGGAAGCTGCAGATCCGCAAGAACCGGTCCGAGCGGGTCTTCTTCCAGTGCCTGGTCAATGATGAAGAGCCCGACACGCCGAGGGCAGCCGCCCAGATCGCGATGAGCCACGCCTGGATACTGGACGGCGATACCATCGAGGGTCGCTGCACGCTCGACCGCGAGAACGACGCGCTGCGGGTGGAGCTGACCGACACGACCCGTGGCATCGATGTCCTGCAGGTGACGAAGTCACTGCCCGCAGGCTTCGGCGCCGTGGCTCCGCGGGCCGGCAGGTGCGGCTCGCCGGAGTCGTTCGGCGAGAATGTCGCCATCGGCAACAAGCCGATATGCCCGGACCAGGAACTCGATACCGATGACGCCTTCCGCGGCGAGGTGCACGGCGTCCGACTCGATCGTCCCTGACGGCAGGGAACGAGGAGCCCCTTCGCGCTAGTCGGTCCGCCCGGCAAGGATGGCGAACCCTTCCTGCGGCTCGAGATCGACCTTCGTGAAGTCACCGCCGGCATACAGGCCGTCCGCCCTCACGTCGAGGACGTTGATCGACCGGATGCCGTTGACCCTCGGAAGCCAGGACACGTCCATCCTGCCGGTGCGCTTGTCGTGGCGGGTCATGCGGTCCGCATCCGTGTTGCCCTCGACGATCTCGTAGTGGCCACCGAAGTACACGTATCGCCCCTCGTCCACGTCGACGGCCTGGAAGTTTCCGTCACTCTCGATGGTCCACTGCTCGTCGCCGGTGGCTCGATCGAACGCGGCCGCCCTGCCGCCCGGGCCGCCGATGGCGAC
>Ga0209831_1001557_pt1 | contig 20891 bp, 20 predicted proteins | sample Maine_Asex4_meta_FD_187451 | JGI IMG/M metagenome (GOLD analysis project Ga0209831, IMG submission 187451) | Marine algal microbial communities from Maine, USA - Maine_Asex4_metaG (SPAdes) (version 2) | ecosystem: Host-associated > Algae > Red algae > Unclassified | place: Maine, USA | collected... | reverse complement strand
CCCAGGGCGTGGTGGGTCGCCCCGGTCCGGGCCGCCTCGAAGGTGGCGTAGTTGAGCACCGTCTTGGCGTGGTAGGCGAGTCCCGCCTGCACCGTGCCCAACCCCATCAGGGCGAGCACCGGGGCCACCACCACGAACTCGACCGTGGAGGCGCCGCGCGCCCGGTAACGTGCTGATCTGGTCATCCGTGAACTCCCTGTCGTCGGATCGGTGGTCGGGGCGTGCGCTCAGCGCCGCGTGTCGGATGCCGGCGCGGCCCCGGTACCTTCGTCGGTCACGCTCATCAGATCGCCCAGTACGCTCAGTCGGCGCTCTATCAGCAGGCGCTCGGGTTCGCCCGGCGACATGTGCTGCCAGGACTGCGTCATTGCCTGCCGGGCACGCTGCAGATAGGCACTCGCCAGGTTGAACCACGGACGAGGATCCTGTGCGTCGCGCTGGATCGATATCTCGTAGGCATCCGTGGCGTGTTCGTACTCGCCCCGCCGCGAGTAGCTGTTGCCCAGGCGGAACCAGCTGTAGGCATCCATGGGTACCTGCCCGATCAACTGGCGATAGTGGCGCACGGCATCCTCCCAGCGCTGCTCGCGATAGGCCCTGTCCGCGTGCAACGACAGCGCGAAGGCGGCAGCGGACCGATCCTCGGACCGGTCCTCGGGCCGGGCATCACCGCCGGGAGCACCCGCCGGGTCGGTGTCGACGAGAGATCCGCCAGTCGAGCAGGCCGACAGGGCCAGCGCGCAGCAGAGCACGAGTCCCGCAGACCATGCGGGTACCGGTGCACGGGGCATCATGCCCGCTCCCCCGTGCCGACCGTCAGCGTCTGCCCGCGGCGCAACCCCAGCCGCGCTGCCGTGCCGGAGGCGGTCTCGATCACCATGACCGATCCGCGACAGATCGCCACGCTGCCCTGCACCCCTCGACACAGCTTCAGCACCGTACCGCCGTCATCGAGGAAGATCACGTCGATCGGGTAGCGCATGCGCCAGGTCTGCACGGCCCGGCAGGGACGAATCAGCAACGCATCGCCGGGTCCGGGTGGTGGCAGGGCGTGCAGTCCGCGCAACCGGGTCATGAAGGTGGCCGCCTCCAGTCCCTGCAGCAGCGGTGCCCCGAGACGGGAGACGACGATGCGCGTGTACCGATCGATACCGGCGATATCACCGAAACCGGCTACATGACCCGGCGCGCTCACCGGACCGCCACCGGCGTCGGTCCGGCCGGTACCAGCGCCGCAGGGTCGGGGTCGATCGGGTCGGGGTCGACCGGATCGGGGTCGACCGGATCGGGATCGACAGGGTCGGCATCGGTCGGCCCGGGGTCCACCGGATCGGGCTGGCTGACCTCCTCCGCCGCCACCTCGACGAACGCGCTGGCCGACACCCCGTCGACGTAGGCAAACACCTCGCTGCGATAGGCGCAGGACAGGTTCACCCGCAGCAGCAACGCTCGCATCCCGTCCACCTCGTCCATGCGGACCCGGGCGACCTCCTGTGATTCGCCGCTGACCAGTTCCGAATCGGCATCGACGATGCCGTTGCGGTTGCGGTCCTCGTACAGCGCCAGCGGTGCGAACGATCCGAAGGTGTTGTCGGCGAAATCGACGTACACGCTGACCGACACGCCCCCCAGCGGCGAACCGGCGGCGTTGCGCAACGAGATCAGTACCGGAATGTCCACGAACCGATCGGGTTCGAAGAAGCAGCGGTCCTGCGCATCGCGGTACTCGGTGATGCTGATCGTCTTTCCGGCGGGCGTGATCTGCAACGTGGCGTCGGTCGGTAGCTGTTCGCCGCCCTCGCACGCGGCGAGCAGCGTGCAGGCGCACAGCAGCAGTAGGCGTGGTGGCATCATGATGTCAGTTCCGGATCCGGTTCTTGCGGGTGTGCGCGCCTCATCCGCCGGGCCACCGGTAGGCCCACAGCAGGGGCGTCCAGGTGATGACGCCTTCCTGGATCGCCTTGCTGGTGATCAGGAAGATCAGCACGATGAAGGTGCAGGGAAAAATGAAGGCCACCAGCGGGCCGAGCAGCTTCACCGGTGCCTCCATCGCCTGCTTCTCGGCACGCTGGAAGCGTTCGCTGCGAAGCTGCTCGGCCTGCGCTCGCAGCATCGGTCCGAGACTGGACCCGGTGCGTTCGGCCTGGATCAGGCCCGACACGACGTTCTGCAAGGGCTGGCTGCCGGTGCGCCCGACCAGGTCGCGCAACGCATCGGCGCGTGGCTTGCCGGCACGAATGTCGCGCAGCACGCGGCCAAGCTCACGGCGCAACGGCGTGTCGCCCGACTTCTGCACCGCCTGCGTGATGCCACCGGTCAGGTTGCTGCCGGCCTCGACCGACAGCGTGATGATGTCCAGATAGAACGGCAATGCCCGCAGGATGGCGTTGCGACGCCGTTCGCCCGCCTCGCGCAGCCACAGCTCCGGATAGTACCAGCCGCCCAGCGCACCGATCGGGCCGAACAGCAGGGCCGACCCTCCGAGCCTGGACAGGATGATCGGAATGATGATCGCGAACAGCAGGGCGGCGACCACCTTGCCGGCGATGAACTGCTGTGCGGACACGCAGTACTCCACCCCGCCACGCCGTAGCCGCAGCTGCGTCGCGAGTTCGCGCTCCTGACCGACCAGGTGTCCCAGATGGTGGACGAAGGCCTGGATGAGCGGCCACACCAGACGGAACCCCAGCGGTGGTCGGTCGAGGAACTGGCGGTCCTCGTCCGGCACGACCCGGAACACCGACCAGACCTGCCACGCCATCAACGCCACGAAACCACCGAAGCAGCCGCTGACGATCAGGACGGTCATATGTCGATGGTGACGATCTTCTTGATCATCAGCCCCCCCACCACCTGCAGCACGACGATCACCGTCAGGAAACACCATCCCAGGAGCCCGGTGTAGATCGGTTGCGTGGCGACCGGTTCGAGCCACATCAGCGCGACCAGGATCATGAACGGCAGCAGGGTGACGATCCGCCCCTGCAGGATGCCCTGAGCGGTCAGCGCCCGGATCTTGCCTTCCATCTCCAGCTTGCGACGGATGGTGGTCGACAGCCGGCCGAGGATCTCGGCAAGGTTGCCGCCGACCTCCTGCGCGATCAACGATGCGGAGATCACCAGGTCCATCTCCTCGCTCTGCACCCGCTCGCCCAGGTTGTCCAGCGCCTCCTCGAGCCGGGCACCGAGCCGCTGCTCGCGCAACAGCAGCGAGAATTCCTGGCCGAGCGGCCCGGTCTGTTCCTCGACCATCGACTGGATGGCGCTGGTGAAGGTGGCACCCGCCTGCATCGCACCCGCGATCTGGGCCAGCGCATCGGGCAACGTCTCGTTGATGCGCTGCCTGCGCCGTCTCGCCATGCGTGCGAGCATGACGCGCGGTGCCATCGCCAGCAGGACGATGACCACCGCGATGAGCACCAGCGGCAACTCCGCCACCCACAGCAGGATCGGCACACCGAACAGCATCGCCAGCCAGAGCGTCAGCAGCCGCCGGCCATCGGCGAACAGGAACAGCTTCTGCAGGTGCGTCTCGGTCGTCGCCGTGAAACGGCGCGAATAGTTGCCCCACGCCGTCGATCCGGCATCCAGCAACGCGTAGCAGACCAGGGCCGCACTCGCGAACGCGAACAGCAGGATCGTCAGTACCATCATCAGAATCCGGCCGCGTTGTCGAACGCCGCGAGATCGACCTCGATGCCCATCTCGCGCAGCTCCTCGTAGAAGGTCGGGACCGCACCGGTGGCCACGAAGCGCCCGCGCACGCGGCGCTCCGCGTCCACCCCGTCCTGGCGGAACATGAAGATGTCCTGCAGCTGTACCGTCCCGCTCTCCATGCCGACCACCTCGGTGATGCGGGTGATCTTCCTGGCGCCGCACGGGAAGCGTGACTGCTGGATGATCAGATCGACCGCCGAGGTGACCTGCTCGCGGATCGCGGTGATCGGCAGGTCCATGCCGGCCATCAGCACCAGCACCTCCAGGCGCGACAACGAGTCGCGCGGGTTGTTGGCGTGGATCGTGGTCAGTGACCCGTCGTGCCCGGTGTTCATCGCCTGCAGCATGTCGAGCGCCTCGCCACCGCGGCACTCGCCCACCACGATGCGATCGGGACGCATGCGCAACGCGTTCTTGACCAGATCGCGGATCAGCACCGCGCCCTTGCCCTCCAGGTTGGGCGGTCGGGATTCGAGCGCCACCAGGTTGGGCTGCACCAGCTTGAGTTCCGCCGCATCCTCGATCGTGACGATGCGGTCGCTGTCGGGGATGAAGTTCGACAGCACGTTGAGCAGCGTCGTCTTGCCCGATCCGGTGCCGCCGGAGACGATGATGTTCTTGCGCATCTCCACGCAAACCCGCAGGAACGCCACCATCCGGGCGTCGACCGATCCCGCCTCGATCAGGTCCGAGAACGCGAGGCGGTGCTTGGGAAACTTCCGGATCGTCAGGCTGGGTCCCTTGAGCGCGAGCGGCGGGATGATCGCGTTCACGCGCGAGCCGTCCTTGAGTCTGGCATCCACGATCGGGCTGGACTCGTCGATGCGCCGACCCAGCGGGGTGATGATCCGCTCGATCACCGAGTACACCGTACGATCGCTGCTGAACTGGTACGGCGAGCGTTCGATCCGGCCACGACGCTCCACGAAGATCTCCCGGTGCGTGTTCACCATGATCTCGGTGATGCTCTCGTCTTCCAGGAATCGTTCCAGCGGACCCAGCCCGACCGACTCGTCGAGCACGTTCGAGCGCAGGGCATCACGATCCAGATCGTCCGGCAGTTCCTCCTCCAGCGAGGCGACGATCGCCCCGATGAGCTGTCTGGATTCGCTGCGCAGCTGGTCGTCGGACATGCGGTTGACATCCTTGCGCCGCAGGTCCATCTGGTAGAGCAGCTGCTCGTGGACGCTCGCACCCCAGTAGGCCAGGCGTTCGTCCAGGTTCACCGGTTGCGTGTCCGGGGCGGGTGCGTCGCCGGTACCGGAAGCGGCGCCGAAGATCGGCGCCGGCACCGCACCGCGAGTCGACGCGATGCCGCCGCCGGCGTCACCGACCGGTGGGGCCCCGTCGTCCGTGCCCGGCACGCCCCCGTCCCGCGGCGGTTTTCCATTCACCGGGCCCTCGCTGTCCGGCGACGTGACGGTCGTGGCATCGACGGTCGAGCGGCCCAGCCCCAACGCGCGCAGGAACGGGCGACGGGGGGGTGGACGGTCCGTCCCCTGGGCCGGTGAGCGTTCGCGCACGGGTACGCTGACCTGCGTCTCCGGCGGCAACGGGCTTCCGTCGAGGGTCAGCGTCACATCACCGACCGTCACCTCGTCCAGGTCGCACAGGGGACCGTGGCGCTGCACCCGCTCATGGTTCACCCAGCAACCCGAGCCGCCTCCCAGGTCCTCGAGATGGACGCCGTCATGCTCCAGACGCAGCTCGGCGTGACGCTTGCCCATGCGTCGCCCTTCCACGACGAGATCGTTGCTCCGCGCGCTGCCGATCGTGCAGACGGTGCCGCTGGCCTTGAAGGTGCGGCGACGGTTGCCGCCGCTTTCGTAGAAGAAGGAGAACACGGCGTTCAGTCCAGCAACGGCAGCGTCGAGCGTGCCGCCTGCAACGCGCGCGTGGAGTCCCTGAACCGCTGACGCTCGGTCTCCTCGAGGGCGGCGGTGGCGGGATCGATCACCTCCGGGGTCAGGAAGACGACCAGTTCGGTCACCGAATCGCGCTTGTTGGTCGAGCGGAAGAACGCGCCGATGATCGGCAGCCTGCCGATCCCCGGAATGCGATCGACGTCGCTGCTCGACTCGCTGCTCAACAGCCCGGAGATGACGATCGTCTCGCCCGATCGCACGTTCACCTCGGTCTGGGCTCGACGGGTCAGCAGGCCCGGTGCACCCTGGACCGACACGGCGGGGTCGAGCTGGCTGATCTCGGTCTCGATCGAGGTGCGCACGTTGCCGGCCGAGTCGATCCGGGGCGCGACGTCCAGACGGATGCCGTACTCCTTGAACTGCACCACCGTCTGGCCATTGACCCCCACGCTCGGATACGGCACCTCGCCCCCGGCGAGAAAGCTTGCCGTGCCGCCGTTGGCCGCGGTCAGCACCGGTTCGGCCAGCGTGGTGGCATCCCCGCTGGAGGCCAGGAAGTTGATGCGCGAGGTGATGTTGGAGGCGATGCCGAAGTAGGTCGAGAACGGCTGCACGGTGTTCGGCAGTCCGTCGAAACCCTCGACGACCGGGCGGAACAGGTTGTTGCCGACGGCATCACCCGCGGCCGCGAATCCGGGGCCCGCCGTACCGTCTGCCCAATCGATGCCGAGCCGGCCCAGGGCGCTCTTGCGGAACTCGACCATGCGAACCCGCATGCGCACCATGCGCTCCATGCGCACCCGCGTCTCCGGATCGTTCTCGGTGACGCGGATGTTGTAGTCCGACTGCCGGCCGTCCCGGTGCCACAGGCGCACCGAGGAACTGCCCGCACTCTGCGCGATGATCAGCAACTCGCCGCTGTCGAGCACCTCGGCACGCACGATATCGCCGTTGCCCACCGCGACACGCGACACGCTGACCTCGCCCAGTACGGACACCTCGCCGGCGAACAGATCGACCCGCTCGGTGCTCACGTCCCGGATCGGCCTGACGGCGGGTTGCTCGACCGGACCGGACGGCGGCACGGCGATCACGAGGTCGCCATCCGGCAGATCGAACTCGCGGATCTCCCACGCGACCGGAGCGGAGACGGGTCCGGTGTCGGGCAACAGCCCCTGCGGCACGTACAGCAGTGCCTGCGGTGACAGCGTCTCGTCGATCGAGCGTCCGTTGTACCGGGCGATGGTACCGGCGTGATCGGCCGAACCGGTGGTGCTCAGGGCGATGGAGGCGAACGTGTCACCGACATTGCTGATCCAGAGCCTGTCACCGGAACGTCCGGCCATCGATGCCGGCGCCATCTCGGACGCTGACATCGGCCCGGCGTCCAGAGCCGGTCGGCTCGAGCGCACTTCGGCCCAGCCTTGCTCGTCCGCGGCCCCGGCCTGCATGCATCCGCCCGCCAGCAGCGCAAGTGCGAGCAGCGACGGATCGAGCCGGCGCGCACGCCGCTTCAGCCGCGCCACCGGCATCACGGCTGTCCTCCGATGATGTACTCGATGCGCGGTGGGGAGGGCTGCCTCGGCGCGCGCGCGCGCGGAGCCGGAGGTGTGACCACGGCGGGTTCCTCGACCCGCTCGCCCAGCAGTTCGGCAACCGTCATGCCGTTCGGCCCGAGCGGTGACTCGTCGTCGGGGTTGCGCAGCATGGCGGTCAGCGTGCCCACCGACTGGGCCAGCGTGATCTTCTGCGCCTGGTGCGGGGTGACCTGCACGGTGATCGTGCTGAACACCCGCTGACCGGTTCCGAACGACTTGTCGGTGACGGTCTGGGTACCGGTCGCTATCACGTTCAGCTGCTCGATCAGCGGCACGATGCGCTGATCGTCGCCACTGCCCAGGCTCATCAGCAGGTCGACCCGATCGTTGGGCTGCAGGAAACCGGAGATCGAGTTGATCTCGTCGACCCGTACCGTCATGGCACGCAGACCCTCCGGCACCTTGCCGCTGAACGTCGGCGTCAGGCCGCCCTCCAGGTGAGCCCACAGCAGGGCACGGCCCTCCTGGACATCGAAGTCGATGCGCTGCCCGACCGCGGTCGTGAAGTTCGACGGGGTGACCGTGCCGGCATCGACGTACTGCTCCGGCACCTCCAGCTTCTGCAGGTCCTCGTCACGCACGATCTCGCCACGCACCAGCGACCGGTTGGGCACCACGATCTCCACCATGGTCTCGGTGCTCTGCAGCTGTCCCTTGTAGAAGGCGATACGCTCCTCGATGTAGTGCTTGGAGTAGAAGACGCCGGCGCCGCCGAGCGCGAGCGAGAGCAGGAACATCACCAGGTTCTTGCCCGGCTTCTTCCTGCGAACGACGGTGTGACGGTCTGACATCGGAGAATCTCTTGTGCGGGTGCATCGACCCGCTCAGGGCATCGACAGGAGGTAGGTGGAATTCGCCTGGAATCCGCGCAGGGCATCCAGCAGCAGATCGACCGCCGAGCGTCCTTCGCCGGGGATCGGCACGAACAGCACGAACACCACGGCCACGATCACCAGGACATACTCCACGCTTGCAGAACCGCGTTGATTCCGGATCATCATGTCAACGTGCCCCCGTGACGCTGTTGAGGACGATGAACGTGCCCTCACCGGACTGCGCCGTGGCGACCAGTTCGATACGCCCCTGCCCGGAGCTGAACAGCAGGACGGCGGGGCTCGCCGCGATATCGCCGTTCTGCAGCGTCCAGCCATCCCGTTCCAGCCGGTCGCGGTAGAACGCCGCGACCTCTCCGGGCCGGCCCGGCGAACGCATCAGCACGGTGCGCGACTGTCCGTACGCATCATCGGCGCGCGTGTCGGACAGCAGCTCCACACCGGGCGGCAATGCCGGTGACGATGCCGCCACCGTGTCACCGACCAGCGGCATGACCGACAGGAAACCGTACGCACCGCCATCGGTACCAGTCTTGACCTGCAGGGCGATGTTGCTGTCCTCCTGCAATCGCGACACGATCTTCCAGCCATCGGATTCCGCCTCGACGTGACCCGGGCCGTCGTCGGTGTCGGGCCAGCGCTCGCGGTACCAGGCAAGCGTCTCCTCCACCCCGCGTTCGGCCGCGAACGTGGCGAGCGACATCCGTCGACCGTTCTGGACCAGGTCGTGACCGATCAGGTTCAGGCTCGCGCCGGCGGGCAACGGGATCCGCTCGATGAGGGGGCTGTCCGCGCCGGCATGCGTGGCGCCGAGGCCCAGCACGCCCGCCAACAGCAGTGCGGCGACGCGCAGCGCACGCCGTGTCATGCGATGCATCACTCCGGCCTCTGATAGGTTTCGAGCCCGCGGTCCGCGTGGGCGGGCAACGGTTGCATGTTCACGTACCCGAACATGTCGTCGAGCCCGCCCAGTTCCTCGAAGATGGGGATGTTGCCGAGAATCGAGAGCGTCTCGCCCACGGATTCCAGGTAGGTCGCCGGCACCAGTGCCTTGACGCGGTCGGCGGCGGCGCCGTCGCTATCGGCCTCCCAGCCGTCGACCAGGATCACGCCCGCTTCGCGGATGCACCCGCCGGCACCCTCGCCGCACCCGATGCCCTGCTCCTCGAACCAACCGTTGCGGTGCACGTCCACACCGACGCCGGCACGGGTGAGCGACGTGTCCGCCAGGTCCCACCGGTCACCACCCAGCGCCCGGCCGGCGGATCGCACAGCGTCGCCGACCGTGCCGGCGAGTCCCAGATCGCCGTGCCCGGTACTCCAGGCATCGGTGACGACGGTGGCGTCATCGATGGTCACCGCCGCCTGACCGGGCCAGCTGTACGGCAGATCGGAACCCGGAACGGTGCCGGCACGCCCGACAGCCGCCGGATCGCCACCCCACAACAGGTTCGCGGACCGCTCGGCGGGCCGGGTCGACATCGACCCTGCCGCCTCGCCGAAGAAGCGGGCACCGACCTGGGGCGCACGGTCCGTGTTTCCGGACGCCACGGTCGCCTCCCAGGTCGCGTACCGGCTCGCCTGCAACGCGGTCTGGCGCAGGTCTATCAGCTTGCCGATCATGGGCATGGCGAACATCAACGGCACCATCACCACCATCAGGACGACCATCTCGGTCAGGGCCGCACCCTTGACCGCACGGCGCGCGCGCGCCGGCTCCGGACATGCACGTTCCCGCTCAGGCGTCATCGATCGATTCCTCGCTGGCCGGGTCGCTCTCGCCGGGTTCCGGCTCGGGTTCCGGCAGGTCCATGTCCGCATCGCCGAACAGCGTGAAGTCCACCTCTCCGTCCGCGGCATCCTCGTAGCCGCTCAACAGCATGGTGATGATCTGGCGTGCCGAGCGCGGCGTCATGTCGATCCGCTCGCTGGCCGCGTTCGCGATCGACGTGTATTCCTGCGCCAGACGCTCTATCAGCCGCCGCCTCTCCCTGCGCGCCTCGCGGGCCAGATCACGAAGGATGCCGTCCTCCACGCTCGACGCCGACGGAATGCTGAACAGGCTGAACGGCCGGTTGGACTCGCTCGCGAGACGTCGCAGGCGCCCTCCCCATGCACCGCGCCAGGCCGACACCTCCTGCTCGAAGAACGGTGCGAAGTTCTGCACCAGCGCTTCGTCGACACGCTGGAATTCCAGCTGCAACGCCTCGACCTCGGCGATCGCTCCCGATGCGGTTTCCCGCAGACCATCGATATCGATCGCCTGCTCGGCCTGTCCGACGAAGTCTTCGACATCCTCCACGGTGTCCAGCACCCGGGTGCCGACGGCCGACTCGGCGGCGCGGCGCGCGAGTCCCCTGAGGATATCCTCCACAGCCGTCTTCAGCTTGTCCTCCAGCTCCGTCCTGATATCGTCCACGACCGTGTCCAGCACGGCGCTGCCGTACTCTCGCGCTGCCGCCTCCACCAGGCTGCCGGCACCTTCGGCGCCGGCCATCAAGGCACTCACCTGCGTGGTATCGACACCGTAAGCGTCGGCAAGCATCGTGAACTGCCCTCGTATTGATTCCTGACCCTGACTTGATTCCTGACCCTGACCCTGACCCTGACCCTGACCCGTCGGCGCCCGGACACCGTTGCCATCGGGCACACTGCTGCCGCTGCCGCGCAAGGCGAAGGCCGCCAGGCGTTCCTCGACACTCACGGGCGCGAGCCGCACACTCCAGAACGGACTGTAGGCGTTCGCGAATTCGAGCGTGTCGCCGGCCCTCCAGAGGTCCGCGTCGGGCGGCTTGAAATAGGCCTCGGCGATGCTGACCGACGAGGCCACGTCACCGCGTGCCACCAGCGGTGCGTCGAAGGGCTCGGAGCCGGTGAAACTCTCGCTCGACATCGTGTCCGTCAGCGGCATCGTGGCCTCGACGCGCAGGCGCAGCGTCGGAAAGTCTTTCTCGCGCGTACCGTCCGACAACCTGCGGAACTCGCGCAGGCCACTGTAGCCGGACATGGGGATCAGACTTTCCGTCATATCAAGGCTTTTCGCGTTCGCGTCCACCAGCGACTCGGCCCTCTCGTTCTCGTCGAGCATGCGTGCGCAGTTGCCGAAGTAGCTGGCGTAGCCGCTGCACGCTCCGGCCTCGATCGATTCGTCCCGTTCGTCCCGATCGTCCGAATTGTTGGCGAAGGCCCCGCCGTAACCGATGGGCACCTCGATGTGGTCCCTCGTGAACAGCAGGTTGATCTTGGTGTGGAACGACAGCGTGTCCTTGGCCTTCCACTCCCACTGCAGCCCGTCGCCGCCTTCGCGCTCGATCAGCTCGGTACGCCCTTCCTTGATGACGTTGATCTTCACGCCGGGCGCTATGTACAGGTAGTTGTCGAAGAACTCCCAGTCACGGTTCGTCGTGAAGGCCTGCTGCGACTCGCGGATCAGCTGGGCACGCTCGCGCATGTGCCCGTAGTCGTCCTCGCCGGTGCCGACACCGGCGGTAAAGTCGTTCCAGTCACTCAGATTGCCCAGCGTGCCCAGCACGCCGTAGGCGGAGTCGGCGTTGAAGCGCGGATCCGACCCTTCCACCACCGCCTTGACCACTGCCGGCGTGGCGACGAACGTCGAGGCGAACATCGCGCTCTGCGCGGATCCGATACCCTGATTGATGGTATCGACGACGCTCAGCATCGTCCCCGCGATCGGCGAGACGACCTGGTTGACGACGACCATCACGGACTCCACGCCCGCGGCGATCGCGTTGACGAACGGAACGGCCGACAGCACGGTCGAGATGTTCTCGCCCATGATCTGCCCGTAGGTGCTCCACGATTGCAGTGTCACCGCCTGGGCGAGGGTCACCTGGTTCGCCACCATGGCGCGGTTCGTGTACGCCTGGAAGTTCAGTGCCCGAGCCTGCCACTGCACACCGCTGTAGGCGGCGGCGTCGGCGGCGTTGACCAGCCGGGTCTTCTCGATCGCGCTCTGGCCGGTGTTGTAGAGCACCAGCCCGCTCAACGCACCGACCAGGATCAGTGCCAGACCGAGAGGGAGCGCCTGACCGGCCTGTCGGTAGCCGTGTCCGTGCGGCTGTTGATCTCTCATGGGCATCCGTGTCCGTATCGGGAATGCCGCCACCCGCAACCGGGGTGGCGGCACCGGTCCCGCTACTGCGCGTAGGTGCTGAGCGTGGTGGTCGCCGTGCCGGCGGTCACTGCAGCCTTGCCCTGGTCCGTGGCCGCCTTGACGGCCGTGGTGGGCGCACCGCCCGCGAGAGATGCGGCCATGGCCCCGAACTGCGCCTTCACCACACCGCCGAAGGCGGTCACCGTGACGATTGCCGCGATCGCGATCAGGGCGACGATGATGATGTATTCCGTCATGCCCTGGCCGGTCACCCGACGGCGGATCTGTCCGGTCTTCTTGCTGTTGGCGATCATGCTTGCCTGCTCCGTGTGTACTGCATTGAATGGACCCATCGGGTCCGGAGGAAGCGCGGGTCGTTTGGCATCCCTGCGCGGTCGTGCTCGGTGAAGTCGATCCGGAGTGATCGGATCGATGGTTTGAAGATTCTCCCGGTACTGTGTGGCAATTCTTGCCACTTGGGTGTTCCATTTCCGTGAACTGATCAGCGAATCGGGGAGCTCGGATCGCCGATGCCGTGTAAATTCCTCCCGTAGCTGGGCAGCGGTCCTCGCTCGCCCTTGAAATCGTCCAGATCGACTGACCGGTAGTCCTTCGGAGGAAGAAGACGGGCGTCGTCGAGCACCACCCGACGAATTTCCCGGAATTCCTCGGCGACACCGTTCCGGGCAACGTTCCGGATGACGGCACCCAGCTCGGGGCTGTAGTAATCGAGTGAGACCAGCCTGCCTTGCGCATCGATGCAGTCGACGAGCAGCAGCTGGCGACCCCGCCAGGTCGTGTCGGTGGAACTGCCCGCGCGGTGGCCTGCGCACGGCGCGGGTGCGAAGACGCCCGCCACGAAATGGCCCCGTGCGGCACCGGCATCGCCGACAGGATCGACCCTTCCCGGCACCGTGAGGATAGGCACCTCGTGCACCAGCCTGCGTGTGCGATCGATGAACCAGTAGCGCTCGAGCGCGAAGTTCATGATGGCCAGGCGCCCGTCCAGCAGGTTGCTCACCCGCATGCCCCTGGAGGACACCTCCACCCGGGTGCGGTGCAACTCGGTGCCGGAGCGGGTGTCGACGATCACGTGATCGCCGGCGAGACCCGGTCCGGAGGAAGCGTCGACATCCATCGTCACCGCACCGGCCGCACCGGACAGCAGGACGGCACAGACCATCGCACGAGCAGGGAGGTGAGAGGCCAAGATCAACGATTCCATGTCAAGCGGCACGCCGGACGCTACCCCCGACACTCATCGGCTGCAATCGACCAGTTCTCATTTTCGACAACGAGAACCGAAGGGGCCGCACATTGCTGTTCTTTTAAACGGTACTACCGCCCCCGGCTGGACCTGTGCTCGCGTGCTGCGTACGGTGCCTCCAGTCGATGGATCGACGGAGCGGGGACGCATGAAGGCGATTGGAACGGCCGTGCTGGCCGCATTCACGATACTTCCGGTCATGCCGTGGCACGCGATCCTCGGCGCGGAGCCGCCCGGTCGCACCACGACCGTGCCACGCGACGCCCGGTTCGAGAACGGCAACGATCCTGCCCCCCCGAACGCGGGCGACCTGCCACGGCGCGAGGTAGCCGGCTGGCGAATCGATGGCCTCTACAACGACGGTGCCCGTCGCCTGCTGTTGCTGGACGACGGTCGACGCATCCTGTTCGAGCCGGTCGCAGGCGATGTTCCGGACCGGTTCGTCGACGCCACCGGACACTGGCTGCTTCACGGCACGCTGGGGCGGTATCGGGTGTCGGAGGCCGGCGGTCGGCAGGCGCAGTTCGTGGCGAGCGTGCGGCAACGGGTGGGCGCCCCCGCGATGCCGGGCCGGCAGCGCCATCCGCATGACTGTCCGCTCGACTGCGACAGCACGGCCGACGACGCCGGCCCCGGCTTCACGGACGGGCCGGGCATACCCGGTGCCACGCGGCTGGACGTGCGCCCCGCCTCCTGCCGGAGCTACTTCGTCGACTATCCACCGATCGATCGGGGCACCCACATCGAGGCAGCCCTGACCCGTCATCCCGCCTTCGCCAGCGCAGTGCCGACGGTCCGATCGTTCCCGCTCGTCGACTGGATCAGCGATACCGAACTGATCGTGCTGCACAGCCGGGATCTGGCCAGCCGCTATCTCGATGCCTCACGCGATCCGGACGCGCTGTACGACCGATTGCTCGCCGATGGCGAAGCGATCCAGCGCGACATCGTCGACGGGCTGGCCATCGACGGTGGAATCCTCGTTCGCGAGTCCGGTGCCCAGACGCACCTCGCACCCGATCCGCCCCGACAGCCGGTGCTGGCGATGGTGGTGCGGGACGGGCTCGTTTCCCCGTCGCAGCTCGCTCAGATCCGTCGCGCCGAAGCGGACCTGGCACGGCGCCACGGCATCGAACTGCGGGTGATCGAGATTCCCTGATCATGACCGGTCCGGTGCGGTCGCCGCCCACTGTCAAGGACCGATCAGCTTTCCTGCGTGAGCGTGAACTCGACGTTCATGTCCGCCACGCCGATGTCACCCCTCCACCGCCCGCCTCGCCCGCTCGATCGCCCGGATCGAATCCCCGGCCGAGAAACCCCGTCCCTGCAGGAACCGCGCGAGCCGAGCCTTCGCCTTCGCTTCCCGGTCCAGGATCTGATCGGCACGGAACTTCCGCATCACCGCCTCTTCGGCCAGCTCGCACCAGTCGGGGGCGGCCTGCTCGAACGCGTTGCGCCGGTCGGGGCCGTCGATGCCACGTTCTCGCAGCTTCGATTCGATCGCGCGCGGACCGTAGCCACGCGCGATGCGCTGCTCGACGTAGGTGCAGGCGTAACGCCGATCGTCGACGTAGCGCGCGTCGACCAGCTCGACCAGCGTCCGTTGGATGATCGCGTGGTCGAAGTCGCGATCGGTGAGCTTGCGGGTCAGCTCGAAGGTGGAATGGTCCCTCGTGCCGAGCATCCGGATGGCGGTGGCATAGGCCCGTCGCGCAGCCGCGGCGGGACTTTCGGCCCCGGAGTCCGGGGACTCCGGATCGGGCTCCGGACCCGCACCGGCATCCGGATCGACCGGTTCGTCGATGGCGGCCACGCCCGCTACCGCAAGGCGTCGCTCACGCCTTGGCTTCGAGTGCCTCGAGCTCGGCCGGATCTTCCTCCGCTTCCTCGACCTTGGCCTTGCTCAACAGCATGTCGCGCAGGTTGGTGTCGATCTCGTCGGCGGTATCCGGGTGCTCCTTGAGCCAGGCGCGCACGTTCTCCCGACCCTGGCCGATGCGATCACCGCGGTAGCTGTACCAGGCGCCCGCCTTGTCGACCAGGCCGTTGGCCACGCCCAGGTCGATCAGCTCGCCCTCGCGCGAGGTTCCCTCGCCGTACAGGATCTCGAACTCGGTCTGGCGGAACGGCGGTGCCATCTTGTTCTTGACCACCTTGACCCGCGTCTCGTTGCCGATGATCTCGTCGGCCCGCTTGATCGCGCCGATGCGGCGGATGTCCAGCCGGACCGAGGCGTAGAACTTGAGCGCGTTGCCACCGGTGGTGGTCTCGGGGCTGCCGAACATGACGCCGATCTTCATGCGGATCTGGTTGATGAAGATCACCAGCGTGTTGGCGCGCTTGATGTTCCCGGTCAGCTTCCTGAGCGCCTGGCTCATGAGACGGGCGTGCAACCCGACGTGGCTGTCACCCATGTCGCCCTCGATCTCGGCCTTGGGCGTCAGGGCGGCGACCGAGTCGATCACGATGATGTCCACCGCGCTGGAGCGCACCAGCATGTCGGTGATCTCCAGCGCCTGGTCACCGGTATCCGGCTGGGAGATGAGCAGGTTGTCCACATCCACGCCGAGCTTTCTGGCGTACTCGGGATCGAGCGCGTGCTCGGCGTCCACGAAGGCGGCGGTGCCGCCGGCCTTCTGGCAGGCGGCGATCACCTGCAGCGTCATGGTGGTCTTGCCCGAGGACTCAGGGCCGTAGATCTCGCACACGCGGCCCTTGGGCAGGCCGCCGATGCCGAGGGCTATGTCCAGGCCGAGGCAGCCGGTGGAGATGACCTCGATATCGCGCCGGGTGGTGTCGTCCCCCATGCGCATGATGGCGCCCTTGCCGAACTGCTTCTCAATCTGGCCCAGGGCGGCCGTCAGGGCTTTCTTGCGATTGTCGTCCACTGTGCTGTGCTCCGTTGCGAATCGATGCGGCGGGGCCTCCGAGCCGACTCGACAGGCCGGGCGCGTGCCGATTCTCGCCGGCACGGGCGTGTCGAACACCGCTGATGCATTCTGGCACGCAAGCCCCGTCCTGTGGGCGTCGGAGCATGAAAATACTGTAAACGGATACAGCAGTTCCTGCCCTTGAAACCTGCCCGCCCCACCTCCGGCACGGTGGGCCCGACCGTCAGTCGTCCAGCATCGCCAGGCACTCTTCCAGGGTTCCCGGCACCAGCGACTCCCGCTCCCGGCACAACGTGTCGAGTTCCTCGCGAGTCTGCTCCAGCACGGCTTCGCGCTCGGCCAGTCGCGCCTCGACATCCTCGGCCCGCGCCTCGGTCTCGGACCGGTTCTCCATGACCGATTCCAGCTCCGCCTTCTGCTCGGCGATGTAGGCCTCCAGCCCCTCCGGGGTCAGCGGCTGGCCACCGCCCTCCGGCACGATGGCGCCTTCCTGCGCCCCGGTCGTCCCGGCCAGGCCGAGCAGCGCGCCCATCAGCAGTGCCCGCGGCAACCGTCCGTGCACCGTCCCGCGCACGGGAGCGTGTTCACGCCGGGCGGCGGACCCGTTCGCCCACGGCCGGACGGAGCGGGCGAGCGGGGATTCACCGATCGGAAACGGGCGTTGCGAAAGAATCGTCATGGCTCTCTAGCGGCACGTTCGGCAACGACTGAAAGCGTAGCACGCAGGGCCGCGACGACCGTGCGGCGACGCACCTCCGCGCGGTCCCCGGGAAACAGGTGGTGACGCGCGTCGCAGCCGTGGCCGGTACGCGCCACGGCCACCCAGACCGTGCCGACCGGCTTGTCCTCCGAACCGCCACCGGGTCCTGCCACGCCGCTGACCGCGATGGCCACATCCGCCCCGAAGCGTTCCAGCACCCCCTCGGCCATCGCGCGCACCGTGGCGCGGCTGACGGCGCCGTGGGCGTGCAACGTGTCGGCCGGTACCCCGGCCAGCTCGCACTTGGCCTCGTTGGCGTAGGTGACCACCGCCTGGTGGAACCAGGCCGAGCTGCCGGGCACCGAGGTGATGGCGGCGGCGATCAGCCCGCCGGTGCAGGATTCCGCGGTGGTGACGGTCAGCCGCCGTTCGGCGAGCGCACGGCCCAGTGCCTGTGCCAGCGCATCGATGTCCTCCGTCCGGCTCACGCCCGTCCGCCGTGCCGGGCGGTGCGCGCGTAGACTGCCGCGCCATGACGACGCCTCACACGCCGATGATGCAGCAGTACCTGGGCATCAAGGCGAATCATCCGGACACCCTCCTGTTCTATCGAATGGGGGACTTCTACGAGCTGTTCTACGACGACGCGAAACGCGCCGCGCAGCTGCTCGACATCACGCTGACCGCCCGCGGCAAGTCCGGCGATTCGCCGGTGCCGATGGCCGGAATACCGTATCACGCGGTCGACGGCTACCTGGCGCGGCTGGTGCGGCACGGCGTGTCGGTGGCGGTGTGCGAGCAGACCGGCGAGGTCACCGGCAAGGGCCCGGTCAAGCGCGAGGTGGTGCGCGTCATCACCCCCGGCACGCTGACCGAGGAAAGCCTGCTGGCGGCCGGCGACACCGCGCTGCTGGTCGCCATCGCCGAGCGGGGCGACGCCTACGGCATCGCCGCGCTCGATGCGGCCAGCGGTGATCTGGTGGTCAGCGAGGTCCACGGGCGCGAGGCGCTCGAGGCGGAGCTCGCCCGGCTGGATCCGGCCGAGCTGCTGCTGGTCGACGGCAGCGCGCTGACCGAGCGGCTGTGCGGCGAGCGCCGTGCGGTACGCCCGCGCGCGCCGTGGCTGTTCGAGACGGATGCCGCCCGGCGGCTGGTGCTCGAGCACTACGGCACCGGCACGCTGGAGGCGTTCGGCTGCGAGGGCTGCGTGCTGGCCACCACCGCCGCGGCCGTGGCGCTCGGCTACGCCCGCGAGAGCCAGGCCGGCCGGCTCGATCAGGTGGTGTCGCTGCGCATGGAGCTGCCCGGCGACACCGTGCAGCTGGATCCGGGCACCCGCCGCCACCTGGAACTGGTGGACAGCCAGACCGGCGAGGCCGGTCGCACGCTGTTCGACATCATGAACCGCACCGCCACGCCGATGGGCGGACGACGCCTGCGCGCCTGGCTGCAGCGACCGTTGCGCAGCCGTTCGACGATCGCCGGACGGCAGGCGCGGGTGGATGCGCTGCTCGAGGACACGCGGGCCGAACGGCTGCGGCCGCGGCTGTCGGGGATCGCCGACCTGGAGCGCATCCTCACGCGGATCCGGCTGCGTTCGGTGTCGCCGCGCGAGCTGGAACGGCTGCGGAGCAGCCTGGCGCTGCTGCCGGAACTGCCGGCGGAGCTCGGCGGCACGCCCGGCACGCTCGCCGAGCTGGTGGCCCCGCTGATCGACGAGTCCCCGGTACGCGCCGCGCTGGGTGCCGCCATCGTCGACAACCCGCCGACCGTGCTGCGCGACGGTGGCGTGATCGCCCCGGGCTTCGATGCCGAACTGGACGAGCTGCGCTCGCTCGGTACCGACGCGACCGACTTTCTCGAGGCACTGGAGGCGCGCGAGCGGGTCGCGAGCGGCATCGCCTCCCTCAAGGTCGGCTACAACCGCGTGCACGGCTTCTACATAGAGACCTCGCGCAACCAGGCACCCGCCGGTCACTGGATCCGCCGGCAGACGCTCAAGGGCACCGAGCGCTACATCACCCCCGAGCTCAAGGAACACGAGGACCGCGTGCTGGGATCACGCGAGAAGTCGCTGGCGCGCGAGCGCACCCTGTACGCCGATGTCGTCGAATCTCTGCAACCGTCGCTCGCGGCCCTGGGCGCGCTGAGCGAGGCGGTCACCGAACTGGACGTGCTCGCCTCCCTGGCGCTGGCCGCGAGCGAACTCGGCTGGGTGCGGCCGGAACTTGCCGACGAGCCCGGCATCGACATCGACGAAGGCCGGCACCCGGTCATCGAGACGTTGATCGACGAACCGTTCGTGGCCAACCCGCTGCAGCTCGACGGCGCGCACCGCATGCTGCTGGTCACCGGCCCCAACATGGGCGGCAAGTCGACCTTCATGCGCCAGTGCGCGCTGATCTGCCTGCTGGCCCACACCGGCAGCCGGGTGCCGGCACGCGCCGCGCGCATCGGTCCGATCGACCGGATCTTCACCCGCATCGGCGCCTCCGATGACTTGGCCCGCGGCCAGTCCACCTTCATGGTCGAGATGACCGAGGCGGCCCTCATCCTCAGGAACGCCACCGAGCACAGCCTGGTGCTGATGGACGAGGTCGGCCGCGGCACCAGCACCTTCGACGGGCTGTCGCTCGCCTGGGCCTGTGCCGAGCACCTGGCCCGCGTCAATCGCGCCTGGTGCCTGTTCGCGACCCACTACTTCGAGCTGACCCGGCTGAGCGAGCAGGTTCCCGGTGTGCGCAACGTGCACCTGGACGCCGTCGAGCACGAGGGGCGGATCGTGTTCATGCACCGCATCAAGCAGGGTGCCACCGACCGCAGCTACGGCCTGCAGGTGGCCGAGCTCGCCGGCCTGCCCCCCGAGGCGTTGCGGATCGCTCGCGAACGCCTGGCCCGCCTGGAGGGCGAGCGCGAGGATCGCGGTGCCCCCCCGAACGCACCCCCCAACGCACCGGCGAACGCACCCGACGGCGCACCGACCGCGGAGCGGATCGAGGCCGCCACCGACGCCACCGCTCTCCCCGCCGACGCGGCACCGCAGCGCAAGGGCACCCGCAAGCCCGCCGCGGCCGCACCGCAGCTCGACCTGTTCGCTGTGTCGGCCGAGCTCGAACGCTACCTCGGAACACTGGACGTGGATACCGTCACCCCGCGCGAGGCGCTCGAACACCTGTACGAACTCGCCCGCCTGGCCCGGCCACGCTGATATGCGCAGCCGGCAGTACCAGTCGTGCTAACGTGCCGAAATGACGACGTTTTCGCGGGCCGGCCTGATCGTACGTTCCAACGACCCCAGCGTCGCCGACACGCTTGGCGACGTCATCGCGTGCCTGGAGGAACTGGGCATCGAGCCGCTCCCGGGCACCAGCACGAGAGGGCTGGTCGGCAAGCGTTCCGTGCACGACATCGACACCATCGGTCGCGATGCGGACGTCGCCATCGTGATCGGCGGCGACGGCACGCTGCTCGACACCGCACGCCGCCTGGTCGATCACGAGGTACCGATCGTGGGCGTGAATCGCGGTCGGCTGGGCTTCCTGGTCGATGTGTCGCCCGATGCCGGCATGGACACGCTGCGCGCCATCATGACCGGCGACTGCCGCGCCGAGTCCCGCGCGCTGATCAAGGCCAGCCTGGTGCGCGACGGCATCGTGGTGGCCAGATCCTACGCGTTGAACGATGCGGTGATCCGGGTGCGCGACCTGCTCAGGCTGATGGACTTCGACATCGTCATCGACGGCGTGCTGGTCACCAACCAGCGGGCCGACGGGCTGATCGTGGCCACCCCGTCCGGCTCGACCGCCTATTCGCTGTCCAACGGCGGTCCGATCGTCGGTCCGACCATCGATGCGCTGGTGCTCCAGCCGATCTGCCCGCACATGCTTTCCAGCCGCCCGCTGCTGG
>Ga0209831_1001554_pt1 | contig 20912 bp, 23 predicted proteins | sample Maine_Asex4_meta_FD_187451 | JGI IMG/M metagenome (GOLD analysis project Ga0209831, IMG submission 187451) | Marine algal microbial communities from Maine, USA - Maine_Asex4_metaG (SPAdes) (version 2) | ecosystem: Host-associated > Algae > Red algae > Unclassified | place: Maine, USA | collected... | reverse complement strand
AGCAAATTCAAAAACTACAATCTCGTGGTTTAGTAATTAAAAACATTGATTTTGCTACCGTCACCTTAGAAAATATAAGTTATTACAGGCTGCAAGGCTATTGGTGGTTTTTACAAAGTGATAGCGTTAACCATCAATTTAAAACAGGAGTAACCTTCGAGGACATTGTTAAAATTTATGCTTTTGATAGCCAATTAAGACATATTGTTTTTGATGCCATAGAAACAATTGAAATAGCCTTTAGAACTAAATTGATTTATCACTTATCGTTAAAATATGGTAACTGGTGGTTTGAAAATGCAAATCTATTTCACAGTAGTAATTTCTTTGAAAAAAACTTAACCGAAATAGATAGAGAACTTAAAAGATCAAACGAGGTATTTATTACAGAACATTATCGTAAGTATAGCGAGCCTGAAAGACCACCAGCATATAAAACATTAGAAATATTATCGTTAGGCATATTATCAAAATTGTTTAAGCTATTAAATAGAAACATTAAACAAAAAAAGGCAATTGCTAAAAGTTTAGGATTAAGAACCTATCATTTAGAAAACTGGATATTGTCAATAACTGTAATACGCAATATTTGCGCCCATCATTCTCGCTTATGGAATAGAAGATTACCAAAACCCATAAAAGAGCTAACTAAGACCAATCACAATTTTATTAAAGGAGTTCAATGTAGTAATATAAAATTGTTTTATGCTTTATCCATCATTTTGTATTTGAACGATAGAATTAAATCAACTCATCAATTTAAAACAAAGTTGAAAGGCTTAATTAGTGAGCATCCGTTTATTAATTTGGTTTCAATGGGCTTTCCTGAAAACTGGAATAATACAGATATTTGGAAGTAAGTATTATATCAAACCAAACCCGTGTAAAAAAATCAGTTTACACTTATTTATAATTCAAAATATCTAAATCATTCTATTTTAAAGGTATTGAAAATACACTAATATTAAAGCACAAGTAGAGCCGTAAACCAAAGCTACTTTATTACAATTTGTTACAAAGTTTTGAAGTGTAAGAAATGTAATTGAGTTATCTTTACTGGTATTAGCTGTGATAAAGCTGTGATGAAATGGCAAATAATAGAAGCAACATACAAAATTTAAAGCCCTTTGAAAAAGGGTATGATAAGCGTAGAAATGTAACTGGTGCAAACCGTAAAAGTTGGTCTGCCTTTAACCTGAAATGCAAAGCTGAAGGTATTGAACCGCTAACAAAAAATGAATTGATAACAACGTTAAATTATATTTTCAACTTAACAGAAAATGAAATTGAACAATTTTAAAACGATGTTGAGTTACCTTATTTTTTAAGATTGTTATTAGCAGATTTTACAGATAAAAAGATAGGGCCAAAGATAAGGCAGGATTACCGAGATTATATTTTTGGTAAAGCGCAGCAGGATATAGACCACATAATCAAAGGTAAATCATTAATTGACTGGACAAATTAAAATGAAATTACATTTTAGAAAATGACAAAAAGCGAATCATACACAACATGTATAGTTGACGAATTAAGAAAAGGAAACATTAATACACAAATAAACCCTGTTACAATATAAATACCAAAGGACACACCAGATTAGAAACAATCCACAAAAAACAAAGTGATTTAACTGCATTAGTAAAACTTTTAACGATATAGTAACTGGCCCGAAAAATCGCTAAGACAGCTTTAAAGCAAATTAATCGTATCTTTGAATTATGACAATGCAATCTAAAAATCAAATAATAGAAAGTATTAATCAAATGCCAATTAATGAAAAACTATTAATTTTAGAAGCCGTTTTAAAATCTATTAGAAAAGGAAAATCGAGCGAAAATGAAACCGATACCAAACCCGAAATTTTAGAATTGGCAGGTAGTATAAACGAAAACGAAGCTGCCGAGTGGCAAAGTGCAATTACTAAAGGTAGGCAAATTGATGTAAATGAGTGGTAGTATTTTATTAGATACCAACAATACAATAGACGTTTTAAAAAATGATGAGGCAACCATAAAAAAGTTAGCTATTTACAATAAGGTCTTTTATCCAATAATTGCTATTGCTGAGTTAATTTACGTCGCGTATAATGCACAAAACACAACAAAGAAGTTATCAGAAATTGAAAAAATTAAAACTAAAGGCATATCGCTTTATGTAGATGATGCCACAACTTATGAATACGGAAAAATAAAAAGTAAGTTAAAACAAAATAGTACACCAATACCCGAAAACGACATTTGGATTGCAGCCATAGCTTTACAACATCAGCTACCAGTTTTTACAAATGATAAGCATTTTAAACATGTGGAAAATTTATAAATAATCAGTTTGATTAAAAATTGAATTTCAACACTACAATTTATAAATATCATCTTGTTTATGTGGTAGAAACGGAATCGAACTCAATAACTTTTTGCAAGATTAAAATACAGGCTTTAAAAAGCACCGAAACAACCAAAGATTTTAAACTTTGCTTACACGATTATTATAACTATTTGATTATCTATACTTTTTGTGGTCCGTACCGCACCAATTTAACCATCTCAAGCACTTTCAACAAAGCCTTTTTTTATGCCTAAAACCTTTCAAATTTGTTGGTCATTCATTATGCTATAATAAATAAAACCCCAACAAATCAACATAAAAACAAAATCTATTTTTAATTTCCGATAACATTTTCATTCATTATTTATCTACCTATATTTGTAGCATAATTTTTTTTTGAAATGTTAACCTTACAACAAATAAAAAGCGATACTAATACTATAATTGAAAAACTGAGTAAACGAGGTTTTGATGCTGCCAGTTTAATTAACAAGGCAATTAAATTAGACGAGTCGCGCAGAAACACCCAACAACAAGCCGATAATGCCGCTGCCGAAATGAATAGCATTTCAAAACAAATTGGTAAGCTAATGGCAACAGGCGATAAAGAAGGTGCTGAAGCAGCCAAGGCCAAAACTGCTGCCTTAAAAGCAACCGCCAAACAATTAGCAGATCAACTACAAGAGGCTGGAAATAACCTAAATGATTTGCTATTAACCATACCAAATATACCACACAAAAGCGTACCCAACGGCACCAACGAAACGGATAACAAAGTAGTAAAAGAAGTAGGTGAAAAGCCCAACTTATTTGAAGGTGCAGAACCGCATTGGAATTTAGGCCAAAAATATAACCTATTCGATTTAGAGTTGGGCGTAAAAATTACAGGTGCAGGGTTCCCCGTGTTTAGAGGAAAAGGTGCAAAATTGCAGCGCGCTTTAATCAACTTTTTTTTAGAAGAAGCCATTGCTGCCGGCTACGAAGAAATAATGTCGCCTATAATGATTAACACCGAATCTGCCAAAGGTACCGGCCAACTGCCCGACAAAGAAGGCCAAATGTATCACGTTACAACCGATGATTTATATTTAATACCAACAGGCGAAGTGCCCATTACCAATATATTCCGCAATAACATAGTACCCGAAAACGAATTGCCCATAAAAATGTGTGGTTACACACCTTGCTTTCGTCGCGAAGCCGGTTCTTATGGTGCGCACGTGCGAGGCTTAAATCGGCTGCATCAATTCGACAAAGTAGAAATTGTTCAAATTACCCACCCCGAAAAATCGTACCAAGCGCACACTAAAATGGTAGAATATGTGGAAAGCCTGTTGCTAAAGTTAGAGTTGCCTTACCGCATACTCAACCTTTGCGGTGGCGATCTAACCTTTGCCTCCGCCCTTACTTTCGATATGGAAGTTTGGAGTGCCGCCCAAGCCCGTTGGTTAGAGGTTAGCTCCATTTCTAACTTCGAAACCTACCAAGCCAACCGTATGAAACTGCGTTACAAAAATGCGGATCATAAAAAACAATTGGCCCACACCCTCAACGGCAGCGCCATTGCACTGCCACGCATAGTTGCTGCATTGTTAGAGAACAACCAAACGCCCACAGGCATTAACATACCAAAAGCTTTGCAACCTTATACCGGTTTTCAAATTTTAAACAACAATTAAAAAACGCTTTTTTATTTTCTTTTGAAGCGAAACAGGCTCCCCCACGTAAACGGGCTCCCCACTTTCCGCTCAAATGCCGTTACTACGTCAACGGCATAACCGCTGCAATTGGGGCTATTTTAAAAGCTTTAATTTCCTGTATAATATTTCATATTTTATACGTTTTAAACCAAAACACAGTTAATATATTCATATAACCAACAAATTGTAACAATGAAAAAAATTGCAACATACCTTCTTCTTATAAGCATCGCAATAAATTTTACCGCATGCATTATGGATAGTGAAGACAATAGCGACAACATTGACAAATCGGCCGAGCAAGCCAAAAACATTATCGATCAATTTACCAAAAAAGCCAAAGAGGTTTTGAAAGACGATAATATGGATCAACTAAAAGAATTGGTGGACAATATTGCCGACAAAACAAAAAACGTTGACAAAGACAAAGATTTCTGGAAACAAAAATTAGAAGACCTTAGCAACAACCAACAACTAAAAGATGCATTAAAAGATTATGGCAATAATACAGAAGAGTTACTCAACGATCCTAAACTAAAAGAGAAATTAGAAAAGTTGAAAGGCAACAAAACGGTAGACAACTTTATAAACGACGTACTAAAATTGAAAGACGACAAGCCACAAAAAAAGTTGTTAGAAGACCAGTTGAATAACCTAAGTAACGATCCGGAATTGAAAAATTTATTAGATCATTTTAAAGGCGATACCGAAGATTTAATTAACAACCCCGCTTGGAAAGAACAAGTTGAAAAGCTTAAAAATGATGAAGACATTAAGCAACTATTAGATCAATATAAAGGCGACGCAAAAGATATTTTTAAACAGTTAGAAGAAATATTTAAAAACTTTTCGAACAAGAAAAATAAGAATGGTAAGGAAGTTTAGGGAATTGTAATTATCTAACTCAAATATTTAGCTACAATTGGCATTCTTCTACCCATACCAAATGCTTTGCTCGAAACCCTCAGCATAGGTGCGGTTTGGTAACGTTTATATTCATTAATGTTTACCAATCGTAAAATACGTTTAACCAAAGCTTCATCAAAGCCCATTTTTATTAACTCTTTTGGCCCTCGTCGTTTTTCAATATATTGATACAGCACTTCATCTAAAACAGCATAATCTGGTAGACTGTCGCTGTCTTTTTGGTCAGGTCGCAACTCGGCACTTGGTGCTTTTTCAATAATGTTTTTTGGTATAATTTCTTCCTCACGGTTAATAAAATGCGCCAATTCATACACCTCCATTTTATACACATCACCCAATACCGAAAGCCCGCCGCACATATCGCCATACAAAGTACCGTAACCAACCGCCGCCTCACTTTTGTTAGAAGTATTGAGTACAATCGATCCAAATTTATTACTCAAGGCCATCAAAATTACGCCTCTAATACGGGCTTGCAAGTTTTCTTCTGTAACATCAAACGCCAAACCATCAAACTGTGGATGTAGTAGTTTCAAAAAATTATCATACACCTGTCTTATACCAATTAACTCGTAAGGCGAACCTAAGTTATGGCACAATGCCACCGAGTCTTCTACCGAATGTTGTGAGGAAAATTCTGAAGGCATTAACACCGAACGCACATTATCTTTACCTAAAGCAGCAACCGCTAAAGCGAGTGTAATAGCAGAATCAATACCGCCAGAAAGCCCTAAAATGGCTTGTTTAAAACCGAGTTTACCAAAGTAATCTTGTATGCCCAAAATAATGGCCTTGTAAATCAATTGTGTTTTATCTTTTGGTCGCTCATTATTTCTATGCTTGTTATCAACATCTAAAGTTACGGTATCGTAAATAGCAAAAGCTTCTTTAAAATAAGGTAGCTCATCTAATACATAGCCAGTTTTGTCTATCACTAAAGAGCCACCATCAAAAATAACTTCGGTATGCGCACCAACTTGGTTGCAATAAAACATTGGTATGCCGTATCGCTTTACATTTTCTTTGCAAATTTTTATACGTTCTTCGGCATGTTCATAATTAAAAGGCGAAGCAGAAATGTTGATGGCTAAGGTAGGGTTTTGTTTTATCAACTCATCCATTGGGCATATTGAGTAAAGCGGATTTTCATTACCAATATTCCAAATATCTTCACAAACCGTTAAAGCAATTCGTTCTCCTTTAAATTCAATAATATTAAAATCGGTACAAGGCTCAAAGTAGCGGTACTCATCAAAAATATCGTAAGTAGGTAACAAAGCTTTGTGAACAATTTGTTTTATTTTCCCTTCGTATAAAAAATAAGCCGAGTTATATAAATCTTTTCCTTCGGCTACTGGGTTTATACTTGGTGCGCCAACAATAATAGCAATATTGGTACTTAGTTTTGTTAGTACTTTTACTGCATTATGGCACTGCCTAATAAAATCGGGAAACTCTAAAAAATCGCGTGGCGGATAGCCACATACTGCTAATTCGCTAAATACAATTATATCGGCATTTTGGTCTGTGGCCAAATGCACTTTTAGTTTCATTTTAGATAAATTGGCTTCAAAGTTACCAATGTGATAATTTAGTTGTGCTACTGCAATCTTCATTTTATAATTAGTATAGTTGCAAAAATAGAATTTTTGAGCTTATGTTTATTAGCTTAAATAATTAATTAACCGTACTTTTGCAACTTATAATTTGGAGAGGTGGCCGAGTGGCTTAAGGCGCACGCTTGGAAAGTGTGTATACCTCAAAAGGGTATCGGGGGTTCGAATCCCTTCCTCTCCGCTTTTTGGGCGTTTGGGTGTTGGGTGTTGGGTGTTTGGGGTTAGATGCTTAGATTGATCCTTCAATTTATTTGTTAATTAGAATTTCAAAAAGTTAAGCCACACTTTACAAACCAATTCAATACCTTTGCCTACAATGAAACGTGGAATTTTAGTATTGGCCTACGGTGGCCCTAACAAACCTGAAGATATTGAACCCTTTTACACAGATATTCGCCGAGGCAGACCGCCTACCAAAGAACTGTTAGACGAGTTGACGGAGCGTTACGCTATGATTGGTGGCAGCTCGCCTATTTTAAAAATTACAAACGACCAAGCCAATGGTATTGGAGCAGCTTTTGATGGCGCTTACAAAACTTATGTGGGTATGCGCCATTGGGAACCTTGGATACCCGAAGCAATGGCAGATATGCAAGCCGATGGCGTAGAAGAAGCCGTAGCAATTGTAATGGCACCACATTATAGCAAAATGAGTATTGGTAAATATTTTGGCATAGTGGACAAATATTTAGAAGATCACCCAGAATGGAAAGTGAAGATAAATAGAGTAGAAAGTTGGCATACACACCCTAAATTTATTGAGGCTTGCGCTAATAAAATTGCTAAAGCTTTCGACAAATTTGACGCTGCCGAAAAAGAAAATGTAATGATGATTTTGAGCGCGCACAGTTTGCCAGTTCGCATTAGAGAATGGAACGACCCTTACGAAAGCCAGTTACAAGAAACCAGTAAGTTAATAGCAGAAAAATTAAAACACAAAAAATGGATGTGGGCTTTTCAAAGTGAAGGCAGAACGCCAGAGCCGTGGCTTGGCCCAGATATTTGTAAGGTAATGGAAGACTTACACGAAAAAGGGGAAAACAAAATTGTAAGTTACCCAATAGGTTTTATTTGCGATCATTTAGAAGTAATTTTTGATATTGATATTGAAGCAGGCGATATTGCAAAGAAAAATAATATGAAATTGGTAAGAGCAGCATCGCTAAATGATGATGCAACTTTAATTGCCGCTTTTAAAGATATTATTGCAACGGAGTTTGAAAAATTCGACAGCTAAAATTGCAATAATTGGTGCAGGAATAAGCGGTTTAACAGCCGCTTTTTATTTAGAAAAAGCAGGCTTCGATAACATTAGCCTATTTGAAAAGTTAAGCAAAGTTGGTGGTGTTTTAAAAACAGATTTTACCAATGACTGCCTAATTGAGCAAGCTGCAGAATCTATTGCCAAGTTTCCACAAAGCATATTTGAGTTGATTGATGAAATAGGTTTAACTAATGAAGTGATAGAACCTGTTGCCTCTAAGTTTCAGCTTTGGGTTGATGGTAAGATGATTGCACCGCCCGAAGGTTTGCGTTATATGGTGCCTACCAACTTAGTTGCTTTTAACAAAAGTAATTTTTTTTCTAATAATGGTGTGCAACGTATTTTGCAAGAACCTAAAATTTCGCTAATTGAGAAAACAGAAAATCTTACTTTAAAAGATTTTGTAGTTCATAGGTTTGGAGAAGAAATGTACCAACGTTACGCTGCACCAGTTTATGGCGGTATTTTTGGGTACGATGCTGATAAGCTGAGTTTGCAAACTGTAATGCCACAGTTATTAAATTGGGTAAAACAGCACGGTTCAATAACAAAAGCGGTACAAAACTTACCTCAAAAAAGCAATACTGGTGCAGTATATTTTAGCTTTAAAAATGGGGTCCAAAGTTTTGCAGATAAACTTAGCAAGCATCTTAATAAAACAAACTTTTTTTTAAATAAACCAATAAAAGGCATTACTAAAAATAATGAAAAATGGTTGGTTAATGAACAGCTTTTTGATAAAGTAATTATTACCACCAGTGCTACAATTACTGCTTCACTTATTCAAAAAGTGCAACCAGCATTAAGCCATCTTTTAAAAAAAATACAATTTAAAACAGCTGGTATTTTAACCTTTTGGTATGATGAGTTGTTGAGCGAAATTGATAACAACACTTCGGGTATTTTATTACCTGTAAACGAATTTCCTACTTTTTCGGCCATTACTTTTAGTAGCAATAAATGGAGTGGACGCACAAAAGCTGGTAAACGATTATTAAGGCTTTATGTTAGAGATGCTGACTTAATTAAGCAACCAAAAACAATAGTTGAGCAAAAAGCAATTGATTTACTAAAGCATCTTTTAAAAATAGAAAAAATACCAACAAACACTTTTTTACATTGGTGGCCCAATAGTAGACCTTTATATACTACTCATCATCAACAAATTGTAAGTAAAATAAATTACGAATTGGCAAAAACGCCTAATTTATATTTAGGTGGTTGCAGTTATAATGGTAGCGGTGTTGCCAGTTTAGTACATCAAAGTAAATTGTTGGTTGAGAAGATTAATAATATTTAAAATAAATTTGATCTATCAAACTAAACTTTGAGCAAACGTTCTGGTTTCTCCATCGGTGGCAAATAAATCCTCTAAACTTGGTGCACTTATAAAGTTTACTTTTTCGAGGCAATTTTCTACCACCTCTGCTATTTGTAAAAATTTAATTTTATCGTTTAAAAAAGCGGCAACTGCAATTTCGTTAGCAGCATTTAAAATACATGGTGTATTGCCACATTTTTTCATAGCATCGTAAGCCAGTTGCAAACTTTTAAAAGTGCTTTTATCGGGCTGTTCAAAAGTTAAGTTTGGGTAGTTTAAAAAATTAAACCGTTCAAAATTGTTTTGTATTCTTGTAGGATGCGTAAGCGCGTATTGTATGGGCAACTTCATATCGGGCAAACCCATTTGCGCCTTCATCGAACCATCTGCAAATTGCACTATAGAATGGATAATAGATTGCGGATGTACAATTACATCAATCTGTTCATTATTTAAATTAAACAACCATTTAGCTTCAATCACTTCTAAGCCTTTGTTCATCATAGTGGCCGAGTCAATCGTAATTTTTGCGCCCATGCTCCAGTTAGGATGCTTTAAGGCTTGCGCTCGAGTTACCCCTTTTAAGTCAACTTTTTGTTTACCTCTAAATGGCCCGCCCGATGCCGTTAAGTATATTTTTTCAATTTCATTATCATTTTCTAAGCATTGAAAAATAGCAGAATGTTCTGAGTCAACTGGTAATAAATTAACGTTATTGTGTTTTACCAATTTAGTAATTATTTCACCTGCAACTACTAAGGTTTCTTTGTTAGCTAAAGCAATATCCTTTTTGTGTTTTATAGCTGCAATGGTAGGCGCAAGCCCTGCAAAACCAACCAAAGCCGTTAATACTACATCTACACTTTTGGCAGTAGCGGCTTCAATTAAGCCATCTTTGTTACTTAAAACCTTGGTATTAGGTAATGCTGTTTTAACCTGCTCATATTTACTGTTGTCAACAATTACAACTAGTTCAGGTTTATGTTTTAAAGCTTGTTCAATCAGCAAATCAGCGTTTTTATTTGCTGTTAAGGCAAAAACATTAAATGCAGGTTTTAGCTTTTCAATAACTTGTAAGGTTTGTGTACCAATGGAACCAGTAGATCCTAAAATTGTAATATTTTTCAAAAATGTAATTGCTAATTAAATTGGCATCTAAAGTAATTAAAAAACCAATAAAAAATGATTACCCATTGCAAATTAGAAGTCTAAATAGCATAACTTTTTATTATGAAGTCAATATTATTTTTTATTGCAATAAGTATTTTTAGCTTTCAAATAGCGGTAGCACAACCTTATAGCTCATGCGAGTCAACTGTTGAAGCCATTGATTACCCAGCTAATGCCCCAACAGATGGCGAAAAATATTATGCCTGCACAAGCGGCGCAGTTGATATTGCTTACCGTCAAAAAACTTGGCCAGTTGGTAATCAACCAGACAACTTGTACATAATAGAGTTTTCAAATTTACGCCCATTAGAAACCAACACCTCTGGCACTTGGGATAGTGCTTACAAAGGTTTAACTGCTGGTGATACCGTTTTTATTAGAGCCTTAACTTTTAATATTGACAGTATTAATGGTATTTTAGAAGAGGCGCAAGTTTTATGTCCACTATTAGATGCGGTATATAATTATATGCCTTGCGTTGGTATTGAGGCAATTATTAATGGCGAAAATGATGGCGAACCAGGGGTGCAAACTTTAGAAGAAGTAATGACTATTGCCGAATTGGCCACCAACCAAAGAGTAAGAAATTTTGATAATACAGTACAAGCGTTGAAAAAGTTTAACAATTTTATTAGCGCACTTAATGCACAGGTTTGTTTTACCTATTCAAACCCGCCATTAATGATATTTATTGAACAAGATGGCCCACTATGCTTACAAGGTGATTTAGATAACGACTTAGTACCCAATATTTTAGAAGATGCCAATGGCAATGGTAACATAAAAGATGACGACACCGATGGAGATGGCTTACCTAACTATTTAGATGATGATGATAATGGAGATGGTACTTTAACAGCCGACTACGATGTGGATGGTAATGGCGACCCAACTGATGATGATGCAAATAATGATGGCATACCAGATTATATTTATACCACAATGGTAAATATTGATGAAGTGAAAGAAATTGTTCAAATCTACCCCAATCCCACTAATGGTTTGTTTGTACTAAAAGGTTTTAATTTAGCTACCAACAATAAAATTGAACTCTACAACATAGCAGGTAAAATTGTTGATTTTAGTATAAATAACGATCAATTAAATATCACTCATCCAAATAAAGGAGTTTATTTTTTACAACTCAACAGCCAAACTGTAAAGGTGGTTGTTAACTAAACAAACTGCCCAACTTACTACTAAGTATAGTAACGCAAATGAAAAAGTTTTCTAAAAAACAAATATAATTAGAAGCGAAATGGTTGGCCCTCGCAGAAATTTTGATCCCGCCATCCGTTCAAATACCATTTTGCCAACGCTTCAAAGCTATTCAAAAAATGGTATAACCACTTCTGTCGGGGCTATTTTTCAAAGTTCGCCCAGTCGTGTTAACCATAAAAATGAGATGATATTTCAAAAAAAATGCCATTTCCTAACAAACAATTAATCATCATATTTTATACTATTACCATAGTAGCTCATTTAACCAATAATATTTTTACATAAAAATTACATTTCAATTATACGCACCATCATTAATTTTTAGTTAAATTACAGTATATTTACCTAACCAAATTTACAGCTTATGATAAGAAGTATGTTTAAAATACCAGGCCACCGAATTTTCGGTTATACGCCTCAGTTTTATGATGAAAATGAAGAAGCAATAAAAAAAGAAATAAAAAAGAAAAAATTTTTAGATGGCTTAACCGAAGAAGAGGCGGTAAAAGCATATCAAGCAGAAAAGTTGCGCATTTCAATAAGACAGGCCAGATCTAATTTGGTAGAAAGAAAAATATCAACAGGCCAAAGTGGGAGAAATGATAAAACCGGTGTTCGTGTTTTCATAATATTTTTAGCCTTATGTGCTATTACTTGGTTCATTTTAAGCTAATTGTAAAAGTGTAAACTTTGTTTTTAATAATCTTTTATATGCTGTTATTTTATGTGTATAGATAATAAATGTTCATCAATACCAACGTTGATTTACTCAATATTAATTAAAAATTTAGACTCGAACTCAAGTTAAAAATACCATTTCATAGTTTTAAACAGACCTAAGCCCAAACCCTACTTTTTGTTTAAAGCTATTCAAAAATAATTTGGATCAATTTTTGGTGTTATAGTAGTATAAAACAAAAAAACATATTTTGAACAATTATTTAGTGACAAGTAATTTGTTTATTTGTCTGTAACATTAGAAATCCGGCACTACGATGAATATAAGAATTAACTTTGATTATTATGATCAAATTCTGAATGTATATGGCAGAATTATTTCTAAAAAACAAACCTCGCATACCCAAATTAGTTTGAGCAACTCTAGTCCGAATTATGCTGATGGGTTTGTTAATGTTTATGTTGCAAAATCTATTACTACTTTAAAAAAAGTGATTCAACTATCACTAAGTTCAAAAAATGAAAATTTGGCTTATGCCGCTCTTGAGGTTTTTAATTTTTTGACTTTTCCTAAAAATAAAAATCAAGACTATAGCAAAAATTATGAAGGTTATTTTGATGATGCGTGGCTAATACACAACTTCGCTAAGCACTGTATTGATAAAGGTTATTTTCCAGCATCAGCTTTTGAAGATGTTGTTGTTGATAATGTTAAGATTGATACTCTTCTATCTAAAAACCTAAGTAATAATATCTATTCAAAACTCCGAAGCACCTTAAATAAGATTATACAAGAATTTAAGATATAATTAATCAATTTCAATAAACGGATATTCAATTTTACTTAAATATAAACCTTCAGGCGGTGCTAAGTTTATGTATTTGAATTGTTGTTTTTGTTTAAAGTGATAATTATAATCCTCAATAGTTACATCTGTTTTACCAACTTGCACAAGCAAGCCAACTAATCGCCTAATCATATTTCTTAAAAAACGATTTGCAGTAATACGATACACTAATTGTTGTTTATCAACATAATGGGTTAACTCACTTTTAAAAAGACTGCATCTGAAATGTTTAACATCGCTACCCGATTTGCACAACATCGGAAAATCATTATATTGTAAAATATCAATTGCTGCCTGTTGCATTAGTGCTATATTTAATTGATAGTAAGGGTATATCCAAGCGCGGTTTACAGCGAAAGGGTTTTTTCTTAGGCTAATTATATAAGTGTAACTTCTTTGGGTAGCATCAAACCTTGCGTGTGCTTTTTGGTGTACTGCTTTTATCTGCCGAATAAAAATATCTTTAGATAGCATGCCATTTAACTTGTGCTTAATAGTAGCGGTATTAATTACCTCATCGGTATCGTAATGAAAATAATATTGCGAGGCATGTACGCCAGTATCTGTTCGGCCGCAACCAACTATCCTGTTTTCATTTTTAAATAACTTACTTAATTGGCTTTCTATTGTAGCTTGCACACTTACAGCATTTGGTTGGTATTGCCAGCCGTGGTAATTAGTGCCATCGTATTGAATTTCAAAAAAATAACGCAATTTATAATTTAGGCTTTAAGCTGAATTTTTTCATTTAACTTATCAAAGAAATGATATTCCGTTAAACTATAATCATTATTGGCGTAAACTTTTAACCACTTTTTGTATTGTTTGTACCATTGCCATTGCTTATTAAACCAACCTTTTTTAATATAACCTTCAATGTAGGGGTGCACAAACAATTTTAAACCGGTCATATTCATTTCATTAAATAAATAGCTAATGTTATCTTCAATATCATCCATCAACAAAATTGAAGATTTTATATTTCCACTACCATTACAAGTTGGGCATTTTTCTTGTGTTTTTATTTCTAAAACAGGTTTATCTCTTTGGCGGGTAATTTGTAATAAACCAAACCTGCTAAGCGGTAAAATGGTATGTTTAGCCTTATCGTTTTCCATACTATCCTGCATCCGTTTAAACAAAGTTTTTTTGTTTTCCGGTTGTTTCATGTCAATGAAATCAATAATGATAATACCGCCAATATCTCGCAATCTTAATTGGCGAGCTATTTCTGCTGCAGACTCTAAGTTTACAATTAATGCTTGACTTTCTTGATCGGTTCTTTCTCCTACTTTATGCCCACTATTTACATCAATAACGTGCATTGCCTCGGTATGTTCTATCACCAAATAAGCACCACTTGCCATGGTTACCGTTTTACCAAAAGATGATTTTATTTGTTTTGTAATACCGAAATGATCAAATATTGGACGTTTGCTAGATATTAAGTTTACATTTTTCTCTTTACCAGGTTCTAATTTTTTAACGTAGTCTTTTACATCAGTAGCATAAAATTTATTGTTGATGTGTATTTTGCTAAAAGAGTTGCTCAACAAATCTCTTAATAAAGAACTGGTTTTGCTAATTTCAGAAAATACTTTGTCTGGCGGAACCGCTGCCTTTAGTTCTTTTTGAATTTGCCCCCATTTATCAAACAATTGCTGCAAATCACTATGCAAATCTGATACTTTTTTTTCTTGAGCAATAGTTCTAACAATAACCCCAAAATTTTTAGGCCTTATACTTTCTATTAAACGATGAAGTCGCTTTCGTTCCTCGCTCGAATTTATTTTTTTTGAAATGCTAATGTGTTTGGTAAAGGGGGAGATTACCAAATACCTGCCTGCCAAGGTTATTTCACAAGACAAACGTGGGCCTTTTGTAGAAATTGGTTCTTTCAAAATTTGAACCAAAATTGGCTTTTTTCTAACTATGGCTTGATTGATTTTGCCAGTTTTAACAATTTCAGGTTCGTAACTAAAATTATTAAGATCTGCGGACACTTCTTTACCGTCAATACTGTCCCAAACATACTTATTGAGCGACCGTATTTGAGGGCCTAAATCTGTGTAATGTAAAAACGCATCTTTTTTATGGCCAACCTCAACAAAGGCGGCATTTAAGCCGGGCATAATTTTCTTAACTTTTCCTAAATACAAATCTCCTACTTGAAAATCGTCTTTATTAAAGTCTTGATGTAGTTCTACCAGTTGGTTATCTTCTAACAAAGCAATTTCTGTTGCCTTTTTAGAAACATTAATAATTAAATCTTTCGTCAAAACTTTTAATCTATTTTAGATTAAATAATATAATTGAAAGATTAAGGATAAATTATAGAGAATAGCTATTGAAAAATAGGCCTTATAAGCCTATTTAACTTTTTTCTTGTGTCTATTCTTTCTCAAACGTTTTTTACGTTTATGAGTGGCTATTTTATGTCTTTTTCTTTTTTTTCCGCACGGCATATCTGCTTACTTATTTATTAGTTTATTTAAATATTTATCTATGTTTTGTTTTATAGTTGGGTTTTTAATTAGTGCTTTACATTTTTTATAGTATTCAATTGCTTTATCAGTTTCATTAGTTTGTTCATAAACTCCTGCTAAAAACAATAATGCTTCTGTATTTTCTGGTTCAACACTTAAAACAGTATTTAACCTTTTTTTAGCCTTATCAAACTGCCCTGAAACTAACGAAAGCCTGCCTAAAATTAAATTAGCTGCTAAATGTTGTGGTTGCTTTTTTACAACTCCCAACAACAAAGTAACTCCAGCCATTGTGTTTTGCAGTTCATCAACATGTAAAGAAGCTAATTTTATTTTAGGTTCGATCAATGAGCTGTCCAACAAAACAACGTTGGTATATGCATCAACAGCATTAGTTAATAAATAGTTTCTTAAAAGACTGTCAGAACTAATTTTATATGCTTCAAACAACTTATCTCCGGCAAATTCCCAGCGAGTTGCAACAGAATCTACTGTAGCCACACGTCTATAAAAGTCCGAAGCAAGCGCAAAGTTACTATTATTTTCCCAAATACCTGCTATTTGTTGTAAATAGATTATGTTTAATGAGTCAGGCTTTCGCTTACTTACTAACGATTGCAGTAAAGAAAGAGAATCTCTGGGCTTGAGCATTAATTTCTGCTTAGTTTCTTCGCTATAAGCATCTATATCAAAGCTATTTGCAGCACCTATGTTATTAGCTCCTGTTGTTTCTTTCAGCGGCGTATTTCTGCCAAAAAAAAACAGTAATAAAATAATAGATATTGCACTTATTATTAGAGCAAATTGTGATTTTGACACTACTTATTAATTTTTGAGCGTTATTCTTCTTCCGACATTGCGTGTTTGCTTCTCTTAATCATATCAACAAAAACTTTTGCTGGTTTAAAAGAAGGGATGTAGTGTTCTGGAATTTCTATAGCAATATTCTTTTTAATGTTTCTACCAATTTTTTTAGCCCGTTTTTTGGTTATAAAGCTACCGAAACCTCTTATGTAAACATTTTCTCCTTTTTCTAGTGAAACTTTTACTTCTTTAAAAAAAGCTTCTAATGCAACTAACACATCTACTTTTGGGACACCTGTTTTTTCAGAAATACTTGTAATTAAATCTGCCTTTCTCATTCTTTATTAAGTTATTGATCTTGTATAATTTACATAGCAAATTTGCTAAAAATTATTTATTTATTACAAAATATTTGGTTTTATTACACAATGTAGATGAATTACTTTCAAATCAACATATTAAAATGGGCAAAAAACAATGCCAGAAGGCTACCTTGGAAGCGGTATAATGACGCTTATACCATCTGGCTTTCAGAAGTTTTATTACAACAAACCCGTGTGCAGCAAGGCTTACCTTATTTTAATGCCTTTAAAAAAAAATATCCAACAGTTTTTGAAATGGCTAAAGCGCAAGAAGACGAAATTTTAAAGCTTTGGGAGGGTTTAGGTTATTATGCACGGGCAAGAAACATGCATTATACCGCTCAATACCTTGTAAACGAGTGTAATGGCATTTTTCCAGAGAATTATGAAGGCTTATTGAAACTAAAAGGTGTTGGAGAATACACCGCTGCAGCTATAGCATCTTTTGCATATAACGAACCTGTAGCAGTAGTTGATGGCAATGTTTACCGTGTTTTAAGTAGATTTTTTGGCATTAAAACACCAATAGATTCTACAATTGGTAAAAAAGAGTTTAAGCTAAAAGCGCAAGAAAACTTGCTAAAAAATAAGGCTGCTATATATAACCAAGCCATAATGGATTTTGGCGCTTTGCAATGCAGCCCCAAAAAGCCAAATTGTAAAACTTGCCCTCTAAATAAAAAATGTAAAGCTTTGCAAACAAATACAATTAATCTATTACCAACAAAATCAAAAAAAGTTAAGCAGAAACATCGCTACTTTATATTTATTGTTGTTAAATATAAAGATAAACAATTTTTAGTAAAAAGAACCGAAAAAGATATTTGGCAAGGATTATTTCAATTTCCTTTAATTGAAGTGGACGAAACAGTATTTTTAAAAGAAGAGCACTTTAACCAACTTATTATAGATAATTTTAAGCTAAGTAAATTTAGTTTTGATGGTATTAGCCAAGCTTTTAAACAAAAACTCACCCACCAAAAAATAATGGCTAAATTTGTAACCATCAACTCATCCCAAAAAAATAATACTAAAAATAATTGGATTGCGGTAAATGAAAAAGAAATGCTAAAATTTGCCTTTCCTAAAATTATTGATTGTTTTTTAAAAGATAAGGTGTTACATTTAAACTTAAAATAGCTAATATTAAACAATTATATAATGAGAGGCGTAAATAAAGTAATATTAATGGGTAACTTAGGTAAGGATCCTGAAATAAAGTATTTCGAAAGCGGTGTTCCTAAAGTAAACTTTTCTTTAGCTACTTCAGAAACCTATACCACCAAAAGTGGAGAAAAAGTAGATAGTGTAGAATGGCATAATATAGTATTATGGCGCGGTTTAGCCGAAGTTGCTGAAAAGTACTTAAAAAAAGGAGATAGCGTTTATATAGAAGGTAAAATAAAAAACCGAAGTTGGGATGATGCCGACGGTAATAAAAAATATATTACCGAAATTGAAGTAGGAAATATGGTAATGTTAGGCCGAAGAAGTGTAACAGAAAAAACAGCACCGCCAGCAACTAACGCTCCAATGCCACAAACACAAAATTCAAATGCTGCACCACCACAGCCTCAATATGTAGAAACTACACCTACTGAAAATATAAAAGATATTGAAGATGATTTACCCTTCTGACCCATCAATAAACAATAAAACCTAATTTTGGAAGCAAACCCTGAGGGAGCATATTATTTAAACTATTTACTTTTATTTTTACAAAAAACCAATTGGTTAAGTGCCTTTGATGCTGGTGTAATTATTGCACTTATAGCTATTGCAATTTTAATATTGCTATCGGCTTTAGTTTCTAGCTCAGAAGTAGCTTATTTTTCACTTACTGCAGCCGACCAAAGCGATTTTGAAAAGAGTGAAAGACGACCTCACAAACTAATTTTACAACTACTTAAAGATGAAAAATACCTATTAGCCACCATTTTGGTTACCAACAACTTGTTTAATGTAGCCATTATTATATTATCACACTTTTCATTACATAAACTGCTTTATTTTAATAATGAAATTATAGTGTTTTTGTTAGATGTGATACTTATTACCTTTTTTTTGGTATTGTTTGGTGAAATTATTCCAAAAATATTTGCCAGAAGTAATCGTAAAAAAGTGGCAGCAATTGCCGCATGGCCTTTAAGTATTTTTTCTACCATAGCTTATCCTTTTAGTACTATTTTGGTAAAAAGTACCAGTATAATTGAAAAAAGATTGATTAGAAATGCTGATAATGAGGTTGATATTGATGAAATTGAAGACGCCATTGACCTAACCATTGATGAAAAAATTGATGGAGATGAAAATCGAATATTAAAAGGTATTATTAATTTTGGAACTATAAATGCGCGTCAAATTGCCAAACCCCGTATGGATATTGTGGCTTTAGATTATGAAAGTGATTTTGAGCAAGTACATCAATTAATTATTGAATCGGGCTACTCTCGCATACCTGCTTACAAAGAAGATTTAGATAACATTGAAGGTGTTTTGTACGCAAAAGATGTATTGAAATACTTACAACGAGAAAAGTCGTTTAAGTGGCAAAAGTTGTTACGAAAAGTATATTTTGTGCCAGAAACAAAAAAAATTGATGACTTGTTAAGAGAATTTCAAAAAGAAAGAACCCACTTAGCTATTGTATTTGATGAGTTTGGTGGCACCACAGGCTTAATAACTATGGAAGATATTTTAGAAGAAATTTTAGGTGAAATTAAAGACGAATATGATGAGCAAATAGAAATTGAATATCAAAAACACGATGATAACAATTTTACTTTTGAAGGTAAAACCCTCTTAAACGATTTAACCAAAGTATTAGAGGTAGATAATGATGAGTTTGAAGAAATTAGGGGGGAAGCAGATTCGCTGGCGGGTTTAATTTTAGAAATAATAGGCAAGCTACCCAAGCAAAACGACACCATTCCTTACAAAAATTATTTATTTAATATACTTTCGGTAAACGATAATAGAATTGAAAGCGTTAAAGTTACCATAATACGAAATGATTAGCTTAATTAAAAAGATATGGTTTATTACAAAAAAGTATAAATCCTTAATTATTGTAGGATGGGTTCTTAAATTAGGTATTACAGTTTTTATTTTTGGGCAAACAGCAGGTTGTAACCAAAATTATACCCCAAAACCCAAAGCTTATCATAAAATTGAATTGCCTAACAAAGCATACCAACAAACTACGCTTAACAATTGCCCTTTTACTTTCGAACATCCTAAATACAGCAAAATAGAAAAGGATTCTTTGTTTTTTGAAGAAGCCGTAGAAAGCCCTTGCTGGTTAGATGTTAATTTTGAAACCCTAAATGGTGTCATTCATTTAAGCTATAAAAGCATCAATAACATAAACGATTTTGCCGAATATGTAGACGATGCACATAAAATGACTTATAAACATACCACAAAAGCTGCCTCAATAGAAGCCAAACAAGTAATTACCAAAAACAATGTAGGCGGTATAATTTACGAAGTTGGTGGCGATGCAGCATCGGCCATTCAATTCTTTTTAACCGATACTAACCAGCATTTTTTACGTGGTGCGCTTTATTTTAAAAACACGCCAAATGCAGATAGCATTGCCCCGGTAGTTAATTTTGTAAAGGCAGATATGATGCATTTGATTGAAACTTTTAAATGGGGAAATATTTAAACAACGTTGTAAAAATGAAAGGTTACTACACAGTTAAAATTTTAGGGCTTGTTCTATTTTCTTTTCTTTTGGTAAGATGCATTGAGCCGCCTTCATTTAATATAATACCCGAAATAACCGACATTACTTTTAGTGCCGATACCGTTAGTTGTAATACCGATTTTTTCATGTACATTTCTTTTCAAGATGGAGATGGCAACATAGGCTTACCTGCAGATAGTGCCGTAAACAACTTGTTTGTAACCGAAAGCAGAACCAACTTTACCGATCCTTTCACCATTCCAGAAGTACAAGAGAACGGCAAAATTACCGATATCTCTGGTACTATAAATGTATCTTTAAGCGAGCTATGTATTAATATTTTAGATTTAACGCAACGCCCCGGCTGCACACTTGACGGCATTGATATTAATAGTATTAGCTATAAAGTTAAAATGGAAGATAATGAAGGTAATGTGAGTAATGAATTTACTTCAAAAGAGGTTGTTATTAAGTGTGAATGATTTTTGTTTGCTAT
>Ga0209831_1001551_pt1 | contig 20922 bp, 35 predicted proteins | sample Maine_Asex4_meta_FD_187451 | JGI IMG/M metagenome (GOLD analysis project Ga0209831, IMG submission 187451) | Marine algal microbial communities from Maine, USA - Maine_Asex4_metaG (SPAdes) (version 2) | ecosystem: Host-associated > Algae > Red algae > Unclassified | place: Maine, USA | collected... | reverse complement strand
CGCGGCCGGGGGTGGGGGCGGCGCGGCCGGGGACGGCGGCGGCGCGACCGGGGACGAGCGTGCCCGCGCGCGCGCGATTGTGGGACGCCGCTGTGTGCTGGCGTGTGCTCCGTGGAGGGCAGCGAGCAGCGTGACAGCGATGGGCAATCTCGCTGGCGCCGCCGATGTGGCGGATTCGCAGCCTGAATGAAGATCCATGTAAAGCAGATCCTTGCACTGATTTAAGCGTTGGCGCCCGAGCGGGTGGACAGGAAGGCGTGCCGGTGCCACACGCGATTTGAGGACAAGAGTGGGGTTACCGAACGTGCGGTGCTCTATGGGCTGCCGGACTTGCAAAGTTCGCAACAAGTGGTCCAATATGCGCGGGCCGAGCGACCTGCACGGGCCACAAAAAGACGCCCCTGAAATTGTGGGGTGTGGGACGCCAGAAGGTGACTATTTCTGTATGAAATGTGACCCAGGGCGGCCGATAACACCCCCCCCAGATAAGCCGCAATGAGGCGTATTTCTGGCGGTTGATTGGCCGTCGTTCTGGCATGATCACACTGGCACCGAATGGGCCGTGCCAAAGTGCGATCCCAGGGCGTAGAGGCCGTCGATGCAGCGCTTAGAGGCCGGTGCACCGGGCGTGCCAGTGAATTGGATAGGCTCCTTTGTGGCTGCCCCTTCTTTTGCGTCCGTTTGTGGCTACGACGGGCCGTGCCTCCCTTTGCGTTCGTTCTGGGCAAGGGCGGGACGCGCCTCCCTTTGCATCCATTTATGGCCACGGAGGCCCGCGCCTGTTTTTGGGTCTGTTCCTGGCCACGTCGGGCTGCGCCTCTTTCTGCGTCCATTCTGGGCCACGGCAGGCCGTGCCTGCCTTTGTGTTCGTTTCGGGCGCCGGCAGCCCACGACTCTTCTTGCTTCTGTTCCTGGCCACGGCGGGCCGCGCCTCCCTTTGCGTCCGTTCCTGGCGACGGTGGGCCGCGTCTACCTTGGCATCCGTTCCTGGCCGCGGCGGGCCGTGCCTCCTTTTGCGTCTGTTCCTGGCCCCGGCGGCCTGCGCATCTTCTTGCGTCCGTTTCTGGCCACGGCGGACCGCACCTGCCTTTGTGTCAGGACATGTCGCGCAGCTCGTGCTCACCATTCTCCGTGCCGATTGCCGTACTGCGGCTGATTCGCATCTGGTGCTCCGAGCCGGACCGCTGGCCACGAGTTCCGTGATGCTGCCATGGAGCGTCGTGCCTAGCGCTTGTGCATGTGGCGTCTCTTCGTACGCCTCCATTCCTGCGTTCCATGCGCGTGTTCTTGTCGCAGCTTTGAGGCACCAACGCACGCGGCAGGGGCTTCTCGTCAAAGCGGTTGTGAAAGCTTCTCCCTTTGCAACGGCGTCGTCGTGATGTGGGTTTCTGGTGCCGGTCGCTGCGCTGCTGGGGGCTGTCAAGCTTTTGCCATGGGAGACGGAGCGGCAGACAACGAGGCCGCCTTCGAGCGCATTGAAAACATGAGTCCTTTCATCTTCCCGTTGGTAGCCAACCTAGGCGGCGTCCGTGTGACCGCAATGGATGCCTTGCCGCTGCTGCTGGGGAAATACGTTAACGATGTCATCGTCAACTTATACGCCCATTATCTTAAAGGGCACTGCTCTGCACGCCGAGAAAGTGCAAGGCGTGCTTGTACGCCCCAGCTACATGTTCACGCTGATTCTGGACAGAAGGCCTCAGGGGCCGATATCGGCCGGCCGCAAGCTTGACGCTTTCTGCTACCATCCTTGGTTATTCTTCATGTGCCGCGAGGATCATTCGTACGCGTCGTTGCTTTCGAACATGCACAACATTCATCACTTGTTCCAGGCTGCCCACGGTCTTGGCCCAAAGACCAGCATGCGACGCCCTGCCTTGACGATTTTCAACTCCCTGCAGGGGTTTCCACTCGTCGCACCCCATTGCACTGCAGCGACACAGTTGCTTCATTTCGTTTCCCATGAGTACCGACGGCGGCACGGCCTGTGAGTCGACGACGTGCGGACCCTCAAGTCGGACAACATCGACATCATTGATGTCCACGATGCCAAGGTGGGGGCGCAGGAGGGCGTTGACTGCGCGCTGGACATGCTCGCAAACGTTCACTTCTTTATGACCAGGACCAAGAAGGAGCGGCGGTCGCTCATCAGCTCAAAAGGCTGAACGAAGTACCTGCACGGCGTGCCTTCTCGCGTGAAGCTCGCGGAGCTGTGTCTCGCACAGGGCGCAGGCCGAGAGATTCGCTCGTGGTGGCTCCCAGGGCGGCGGCCGCGACGGCACTCCGGACCACGAACCGGATTCCCAGCCGGTTGTGACCAGGGGTTGTCAGGATAGATATCCGATATCCGGAGCTACTGTAATTGCAAACAAATCGACTACATCCGACATCATGTTGCCCGAACAGCTCGGGATATTGACATTGTGGCGTCCAGAGCTTCTTAAAGGTGGTCTTTTTTTCTTCAATGGACAATCATGGACGAATATTCTGCGATATATTCTGGATTATATCCGTATTCTGGCTGGAATACGGCCAAAAACCCGTATTCTGACAACCCCTGGTTGTGACCGCACTGAGTGGACCTGCGGTGAATACAGAGCAGCGTCACCTGGCGCCGAAGCCGGCACCAAGCACATTCGCAATATCCACTCGTGCGATACGAGCTTCCAGCCCTGCTAAGCCAGACTCTCCAAGCGTTGCGCTGGACATGGAACAGAACCCGGATAAAACCAGGATCGATAAGACTTTTGTTGGCTCACTATTGGCCTCGCGGACAGCCGACAGGAGCATGGTGCCTCGCCATTTTTCTCATCATTACAGCCGTTCTGTGACCACATTCAGTAGCGTGGTTTGGTTTGTTGCAACCATACGCAAAGGCCACAGGGGCGAAAAAAGGCGACCACGGCCACCGCCACGGTCACCCACCGCCACTACCGCCCCCATATGCACCATCAGAAAGGCGAAGACAGGGCCAAGCCCGTTACCCAGCACCACTGGGACGCCAACCAACAAGCACTTGGCCCGGCCACACTGACTATGAGCCACCACATCCCCCCCTTCCCCCCTCACAGAAGCGCGCCATCCTCATTAATCCCCCCCCTTCCCACGGTACTGAGAGGACAAGCCCAGTCGAGCACAAGAAGCAAAGAAAAGAAATAAAGAGAGAATCAGCAACTTGGAACAACAGAGCAAAAGGAAAACGGTCATACGACGTCCCGTTGAAGGCAAGAAGTCACGGCACGACCCTGCGCCACATATGACGGACTGCGTCACGCCCCTTGAGTCCACTGCAAGCTACCCGTGCAAAACAAGATGCTCTAAGCAACCGTTCCCGCACCCTCGTACACAATGACGCCACCTCCCTTCTCACATCATAGGCGCGGGAGCGCCCCCGAAGAAAGTCAATAGTCTTACACAGGTGGGCAAAATTGACGTGGAAAAGAGGAAGCTGCCAAGCGCATAATGAGAATAAAGGGAACGGACGAGGGTGAGGTGCGGATGAAGACGGGACTGTTGAGGCAGCCGCCCAAGACCGCACAGGTAATTCGGAGATACTGCGGACTGCCTGGCGAATTCCCGGAGTCTTTTTGCGGTCATCGGCTTGTTTGGCTGTGCCACTGACATGCATTGCTGCCGTATGTGTGTGATGTAATTACTTGTACTTGGTTCTCGAGGGCAGCTCAATTTGGAGCTGAGCTCGGAAGGACTCTTGTGGGCTCTTCGAGGGGCGTCGCGATTTGTAAGCTGGTGAGAGCATGTACCCTCCCAGAGAGGGAGCACTGCGCTGGCGGGGGGTGCCCCGGCAGAACGTGGCGAGAGAGGCACACGGAGGGGTTAAGAGCCTCCTGGCCTCACGCGTCACTCCGCTCTCGAGTAAAGCAACGCATCCACCCAACTACTGCTCACGTCACAGGTTATGGGCTCAGCTGGCACTGGTGGTAACCGTCGTCTTCCCTGCGGTCGCTGGCGAGTCGACGTTGCTGGGGTCGCAATGTGGTCCGGCTTTGGGCGGGCGTGTTCTGCTCCCTACGTCGATAGTGCGGCGCCGTGCGGCGCCGAGGTCGTCAACATGGCAGACCACAGCCGCTATGGCGGCCCCCGGTTTGCGCAGCTAGACGACGACTCCAAGGTGTGGGTAGCGTATCAGCGTGCGCAGCTCAAGAAAGAAAATCTCTGGGCGGCGGTCGTGACAGACCGACCAGAATCTCCGTCCGACTAAAAGAAGTCCGACCCGGTGGTCGACGTGTGGGACGCCATGACCGAGGCGGCGCTGGCGACCATCCAGAAGTTGGTCAAGCTCGTGCATCTTAACACGGTCACGTCGGTGAACGCGGCCAAAGCGGCGTGCGACGAGCTCAAGGTCATGTTCGAGGCGCGAAACAACGCGCAGCTGCTGCGGCTTATGGACAAGCTGAGCAGCCGGAAGAAGGGCGGCGACAAGAACATCATCAAGTTTGCGTCGCGTGCCAAGATGATCCGGGATGAGCTCGCCATGCTCGGCAACCGAGTGGACGACAACACGATTGGGGTGCGTGTCCTTTCAGGGCTCCCAGCAGAGTACGGAATGTGTTGAAACGCAGTGGGGATAGGGGTTGGGGGACCACGGTGAAGTGGTTGAGTGGCTTGAGCTTGTGTGTGTGTGTGCGAACGTGCTTTGTTGGTTGTCCTAAGGTTCGCCCGCCTCTCCCAACCGAGAGCACCTCTCAAATAGTCCCCACCGGCCCAAGTGCTCCCCCCTCTCGCGCCCACACCGACGCCTACGCCCTCGCATCAAATCGAATCACTCACCAAATCAAAAGCCACTAGAACAAAGCGAAGAGCAAATCCAAAACATGCCAAAAGTAACGCCCCAAGATCACCCAACACGAATGTGTGCAACTTGACCACGTCTTGCAAATGTACCATGTGGGGTACCATCACGGTCACCGACCATCATCCATCCGCGAACCGCCAGTGGAGTCGGCGACGAGCATCACAGTCCAACAGCGCGCGCCAAAGTTGGTCACGATGACCGGGAAAGATAGCCCCGGCACAATATCGTGCACGACGTTGGCGATGGTGACCCCATGCGTTGTGAAGAGGCGCGAGGCGCCGAACACCTGACCCAGGCCGCCCCACATGGCCCGCACTCAGACGACCGTGGCCGCCGATGGCGGAAGCTGCGTCTTGTGCGTCGCGCGGAGAACGCAGGAGACGCCCATTGAGCGGTCACCATCGTCAGACGGCCCCCGTAAGATCGCCGTGACGGACCCGTCAGTTCAATGGATGGACTCATCCTGAGGCAGGATGGCGTGGGCGTTGTCGTCGATGAACGTGCAGCCCAAGATGACTGGGACCGACAGGTCGTCGACGACGTGGAAGGGAACCGGTTCGATCCGTGCGCCCGTCTGGAGCCACAGCGTGACGGTACCGCTAGTGCCTAGCTGCGCGTTGTTGGCATCTCGTAGACGTGTCTGTTCCTCCTCCTTGGAGGTGACGACCTTGTGTAGCCAGTCAGGAGCCAGGGCGTCCTGGCGGACCAAGTTGGGGCCCGCCCCCGTGTCGACGACGACGACGAACGAACGGAGGGACAGCTTGTCCAGCCCCTGCGAGGCCACGATGCGGTAGTTGAGCAGACTGAAAAGCAGAACTTCCCTGCCACCGGACGGGGTGCCCGGCGCGTGCGTGGTGTCCCCGACGGCGGTCGCGTGGCGGCGAAAACGGGTACGCTCGCGCCGAGCGCGTCCCCCGAGGCGCCACCGGAGCCCCTGCCCGGTGCGCGCCCCGTTGGCGGGTAAGTCCGCCGGGATGCCATCCCCGCCACTCCACGGCCGGGGGTCGGAGTGGCCCAGGGCCAGGACTGACGCGGCGACCGGCGGAGACGCAGGGACGGCCTCGGTGGCCACCGGCGTCGCTCGGACGGGGCGGTGGTCCGGCATGTCCGCCGTCGCGTAGCTGACCCCCCCGGGCCGCGCGAGGATGCGCGGGTAGTAGGCGGGCGCTGGCGGGAATCCCGCTGAGGCTCGCCGCTTGCGGACCTGGCGCAGGTGGGTCGCCGTGATGTAGCAGTGCCGGTGTGCCTAAAGGCGGACGACGTCCGTGGGCAGCCCACTAAGGGGGCTGCCCCTTACTCGTTTCCCTGGGCGTGGCAGGCGCGGCCGTCCCCGTTACCCGCGCTGTCGGCGCCCGCGATCCACTCCTCGGAGGAACTCTCCCCCTTTTCGCCTGCTGCATCTGGCTACGCCCGGTCATCCGTTTCCACGGCGTGGACGAAAGCAGCAGTCTTCGGCGCGACAGTCCCATGGTTGGCGCCGGTCGGCGGTACCGGTGGAACCGCCGGTCCCGCGCCCAGGGGCACAGGTGCCGGCAACGCTGGTCCCCGCCCGTTGCGGTGTGCCGCGACTGCCTCGCGCAGCGCGCGCCCGTGGGCCCTCACCTCAGGAGACGTGGCGGGGCACTCCCACACCCAGTGCCTCAGGTGGGCACAGAACGAGCAGGCCCCCCGCCGACGGGGCGGGGGCCTTGCCTCGGGTGCCCCGCTCCATCTGCCGCCACGCGGCGGAGGCGCCCCGCCGCGGGAAAACCGCCGGGGACGATGCGAGTGCGGGAAGACGGTTCCCGCCCGTGAAGGCACCGGGGTGCCCGGCGCCAGGGTACCGCGCCCGCTCCCCGCCCCCGTGTGAACGGGGTACAACTCCGGGCGCCCGCCCCTTGCGGGCGGCTGTTGCCAGCCCGACGCGTGAGGCAGACTGTTCACCGGTAATACCGGGACGTCGCCCGGGGACCCGTACTCAACGGGCGTTCCCGACGCGGCCAACACCGCGGCCCACTCGGCCCGGTCCGCCTCGGAACCGTAGTCCGTGGCGCACAGAGCAGCCGCGGCCGAGGCGGCTCCCACCGGGAGGGCGTCGAATGCCGCCGGCCGGGTTCGACGGGGCTTTCGTTCTTTGGCGCCGACCGACCGGGAGGTGCTTTCCTTGAGCTTGGCCTGGAGCTTAACCCCCCGGGCCTCCCGGGTGGCTGCTCCCGTCTTGGCAAGGAACTTGCGCAGCTTGGCGAAGGTCCGGCCCTGGGTGTTATAGTTCCGCCCCAGGGCCCGGACTTTCCGTCGAACGCCCTTTAGTAGGATAATCTTCAGCTCGGCCTCTTATAGGACCGAGCCTAAGGCACCGTTAGCATCGAGGATGCGGTTCGCAAACTCGTGCTCGTCTTCCCACTTCTCTTGTGATGCTTGCATGAGGGACTGGAGGTGGTCCACCAGGTCCTCCCCGTCGAGGTACTCGTTGAGCAGGACGTGGACCGCGCGTTTGTACGTGAGCTGCCGCGAGGCGTGGGTGTCCTTGGCGCGCTGAAGCACGCCGAGCACCTCGCTCGTAACGAAGTACTGCAGCAGTGTCACGGGCGTACCCTCGTTCAGCCCGCTGCCGTCGCATGCCGTCTGGAAGATTCCAAGAAACGCCACCAACCCCAACGGGGTGTCGCCCGCAAACTGCCGCGAGGTGTGCATCAAGGCCTTGACGTCCGCGCGGATGCCGCGGTTGGGATTGCCTCCCGGGAGGTGTAGGCGGCCCCCTCGCTGTGCGAGCCAGAACCGTTCCGGCGACAGGAGCCCCTTGAGCGGGGGTTGACCACCGTGTCCTGACGCTGCTCCCGCTTGCCGATTGTCCCTTTGTCGTTCATGGCAGTCTTCACGCTGATTTCGTGTCGCATATGACTTGTGCTATCGAGGGCGCCGCCGTCAGTGGCGCAATGCGCCGCATTGTACACACTATGTGCGTTTGCCTTTTCAAGTTGAGCTCCTTGTTCCAGGTTCTTTCTTCATTTTGCCTCCGTGTCGGCACGGTCTGATGAGCAGCACACGCGTACACATGCGTGGTCAGCACGGAAAAATCCCGTGAGAGCTGCACAGAGGTTCTTGACCCACAGCTCATTGTATTCGAAATCGCATAATGTGCAGCAAAGAACGATATGCAGAAGAAACTGCCACGTCGCTACTCGGTGGGCGCGTGAGCTCCGCGGATCATCTGCAGTCTGAGAATTTGTGTATCGCGCCGTTCAGAGGCGCTGGCGTCGGCAGCTTGCACCTCGGGCGGCGAACACCAAAGTGGTAGCCGTCACTTTTGGCACAACGGCGGCGGGGGTCATGTCGCCATAGACGAGAAGGCAGGGGGGGGTGCGTGGAACGTTTGAGTTAAAAAACAGAAGGGCACAGCAAGTGTGTGAGTGGAAGGAGGGCGGCGGGAGGGCAGAGAGGGGGACCGCCGAGACGTCGCTTGGCTCGCCGCGCCCGCCAACACACGGGGAGCTGGCGCCGCGGTCGCGGCACCCGTTGGCGTCGCCGTGGTCGCGAGCAAATCGGGTCAGCCGCCCCCACAAACGCTTCACCTGCTCCTGCGCGACGCCGGGCGGCGAAACGCGTACACGTGCCCGCCGGTGGTGACGAGGGGCGGCGGCGGGGCTCCACCCGTCCCGGCAACGCCGCACGCACTACGGAGCGGGGGTGGGCGCCGTGGCAGATCCGTCGGCAGACCCCGCGACGGCAACAATCGTGCGGCCTGCTAGCGCTTCGCTACCGTGGCACCGCGCGACGGTGAGGAACGCCGCGCCACGGCTCATCCGCTGACCGCCAGCCTTTGGCGTTGGCGGCATCGGTGACAAGCGAGAGCCTCAGGCTGTGCTACCGACACGCGGGAGGCGGAGATGACGCGACGCGTGCCGACCGGTGCGAGGCTTTGGCTGACGTGCACGAGGCCGTTGCCGGCGACAGCGCGTGGCACCCCACAATCGGTGCGTAAGAAGACCGCGCATGTGCGGCAGCTCCCGCAAGTTCCGTTACATCCGCTGCTGGCGCAGCCGCCGCCGCGGCCTTCGCCGGCGCCGCCGACTCCGCCACCGCTGCCGCCGCCGCTGCCGCCGCCCAATGCGACGTCTCCGTGGCCGCTAGTGCCTCCGACGGCGGCGACACATGCGCCGCCAAGTGCGGATCCGCGTCAAAAACCCGCTGTCTAGCTCTATATGACCTCGACTACCTCCGTCAGCGGGCCGCATCAGTCGGGCACGGCGCTCCCCCACAAAAACGCCGCAAATCAATGGCGAAAGTTTACACCGGCTGCAGCGTCGCGCGCATTGCCAACAGTCGCAGCCGCTCTCTTTTCTGGGTAGACGATGGAGTTGGCGGCGGCAGCAAGGCCGCCAATTGCACATCGTTCGTGGCCAGGGCGGCCGAGAAACAGCGTCGGAGCCAGCGTCGTCAGTGGTAGAGACGGAGGGCTAGGGTAAGACGGCCACGGCCGGAATCTGTCGGCTGCTCGGAGGCCCCGGCCAATGACGTCCACCTCGATTCAAACCATATCGATGAGCCAATCAGAAGTTCAGTTTTGAGCGTCGTCAGACTTCGGGCTGCCGAAGTCGGACAGCCGTATCGGCGACAGCGCAGGTCGCCTGTGTTCGTCACCTTAGGGCCGCTACAGCGACAGGCGCGTTACGCTGCTCTTCACATGTTTGTAGATGCATGAGACATTCACCTCGCAATGGTGAGAATGACTGAGATGGAGACAAGGCACGCACCGAAAAGAACAGATTTCCTGCAAACACTTAGATCCGCAAATAAACGGATCCTGCAAACAAAAAACAGGGGACTGTTAGGCTCTCATGACAACTCATTAAGGACGTCGAGGAACGTGCTTCATTTGGCGGCAGGTTCTGGCGAGCTCGTTTGATCCACGGAGGTACGGCTGCGTGCTTCATCGTAGGAACAGTGACTGTGGTGGAGCCAACATGGACGAATATGTCGCATACTTTCGCCCGCAATTGGCAAATTGCCACTGGTAGCCCTCTTGCCTGGCCAAATCCTACGTCTTGTGCGAACTGGACTGTGGCATGCCCTTCGGGGGGTTTCTTCCGCACTGTTGGTTTTTTATTGTTTGTTTTCTTGCCTGTCTCATCTGTCTGCCGTCATTTATTTCGATCGCTTGTGATTGGTCGGTCGATCGGCCAGTGCCCTCCTTTGTACTGAATCACCATGGGTCCGGGGTCACCGTCGTGGGCATAACCCGGCTCCCTACCGGATACTCTTCAACAAAAGGTCTTTCGTCCCCGCCGTGACGGCAATAGAACTCGCTTAATTGCTTGCATACGGTCGGTCCCAATGCACCAGTAATTGAACCAACGTTATGAATACAGCATTTGGTGGATCAGCAGGAGATACCCTCGCATTCATCGTGCCTCGGGGTGCGGTGTTCCCCAGAACCTTTTCCGCTGCCTCGTGGCATTGTGACGGTTTTGATACGGTCGTCTGGCGCGCGGGGTGTTAGCCATCGACGTGTGGGCGTGGTGCCAGGGGCATCACGGTTGTGATCTTCGACGTTGCCGCGCGGGGCCTTTGCCAAGTCGGATCACTTCGTTCAGGTCCCAGTGTGTCAACTGGTGACATCCGACGCCCCAGCGAACAGAGCTCCTACTCCTTCCATATCTGCGGATCAAGCCACCTCCACGTGGATGCAGGTGGTTAAGAACCTAAAGGCGGCCGTTGAAGCACTTTAACGACGATGAGGATCTGCATGAGACGAGTTTTGTTATCCGCCGCATGGGAGGACAGCACTCGAGCACGACACGTCCGCATTAGGTCATCACGGGTCCTGGCTGACCTTTTAAGCAAGGGCAGAAGGACGAAGGGGTACGTTCCACCAGGAAAACGAGTAACTGCCGTCGAAGCCGCAGGTGGAGAGGTAGGGGAAGACCCCGAGGGAATAGAGACAGCTACATGTTGAGAGGCCGCCCCTGGTGACGGTAAAGAGTCGTTCGTCGCTCGTCGCGGTGATGAAGAGGAAGAACCTCCCTTGCCTCGCTCAAAAGAAAGAACGGGCGAACTGCGTCCGAGGACAACCCGAGCCGATAGTGTTGCGTTGCGGCTCCAGTACTCCTCCTGTTCAAGTTCTTGCTGCTGCCGGCGACGTCGCCGGGCCGCGGACGACGTCGGACAAGGCGGTTGCAATGGAGGGCCGGCTATGAAGAACGTAGATGCTGCCAGAACGTAGGAGCCGCATGGGTTGATCGTCAGAAGAGCAAAGCGACGACGGTCCCGTACGAGGACGAACCGGACAAACACAAGTCTTCGGCAGGGTAGCAGAAAAGACCGACAGGCCACGCCGTGCAGCGCCCATTCTGCTCTTCGAGAATCAGCCACGGGTAGTTGAACTGCAAGCACCGCGTCTGCTGAAAGCGCCTTCAAGTGTCGTCGATTGTCTGACAGTATCAGGGAACAGAAATGATAAAATTCTGCAGATGTTTTTTCGACAGCACGCATGTGTTGACACAGTACATATACTTGCGTAATGAAGCTCATCTGGTGGCACGGATATTGTGCTTGTGTGACAGGTGGCCAGAAGAAACGGTCATTCGACCGTTCATGACGCCGTGTACTGCTGCCATAGGCGAAATTCATGCGAAATCCGCCTGAATGGTAAAAAAGGCACTGGATTACTGCTGCTGATGAATTCCATCAATAATCTATCAAGTCGGGCCCTGAAGCATTCGCCCCACGATGTCCAAGAGCGACTGAAGCAGGAACTTCACGACCTTGGACTCCAAGCACGGGCGAACCGCCTCAATGTCATCGTTCGATTCGACCACGCCGACAATCTCGTGCACTAAGCGCGTCACCTAGTCACGTTGCGCTTTGATGGCCGCGTGCGCTGCTCGCGTCAACGCATCTGGTCCATACGACCGTAAAGTGGTGAAGAGCATGCCGCGAATACTCGCATTGGTGACGTTCAACAGAAAGCCGTCGGAGCGACGTGTCCACCCACCGAGACGCATGATGAGGTCGGCCTTGCCTGTCTCAATCATCAAAATTTGCGTGCCACCGCGCCGAAAATCATAGGGTCCATTGAGGATGGCTCTTTGATTGAGGTCAAGGCCGACGTCAAGGCAATCGATCGCCGGCCGTGTTGCCAGGGCTTAGTTCGCCAGGGACGAGAAGCGGCCGTCGCTTTTCCGTTGGTACCCTTGGACAGCTGGACAAAGACGCGTAAGTCTCGAACGTTGCCCGCGAACCCGTCACGAACAAAGTCTTGCTTGAAAATGGCAAGAAGCCCACCGAAAAGCTTCGGCAGGTTGCACCACTCGAAAGGACAACGAATGCAAGTGTCGCCTCCGACCAGAGCCTCATCTTTGTCTATGCCTGCGTCGTAGAAGCTGAAGAATCGTACAGACATAACGTCGTCAGATGCGTGTCCACTCTTGACACTTCTGCAGGTCTCTTCTGTGACAACACGCTCAGACCACCCCGCCCAGTTAGGTGGAGGGTGAGCCAAACCGTGCCGCCGGGTAGTTCTGTGGCGGAATACCCGTTCCAGAAGAAGAAAATTTCGAAGAGCACACACGCACGGCGTTGACCGGGGAGAGACACCCCGAGCGACACACACGAGTTGTGTGACCGGAAGTCTACTTGCCCGCGTCGAAGGCCTCGAGGCAACACTCACGCCTCGCTCTTTTATCCCGTCCGTTCTCCTCGAACCCTCCGAAAACCCTCCTCAGACACCCTCAAAGGACCCTCGGAAACCCTCCTCAGACGCCCTCAAAGGACCCTCGGAAACCCCGCCCCTCAGGGCCCACGGGGCCAGTCTCAGTGGAGGACGGCCGAAGGTTCGAAGACCGCCTTGAGTAGAGGCCGGGGAAAAGTGCTACGTGACACCCTCGCCGCGTCCCGGGGTCAGGGGCGCGGCGTAGCATTAGTCGATAATCCAAGTCTGTTGTATACAAAACTTGGCCCTGAATTAGGGGCCCGCCGGGGGGGTTACGAATGCCGGGTAAGTATTGAGATCGCGGTTCTGGTCGGTGAGCAACGAGGTGATCACAAGTGAGTCGCCAACGGAACAATTTGAAATATGCGGTAGTGGGACATATTTCCAGGGAATCTGAATCCCCGAGTGTGAGGGCCATGTGCCGGACCGTCACAACCACCTTTTCTGACGGGGCCGCCGTCCCGGCGGCCCATAGCAAGGGGGGCGGGCGCGCACGAGTGTGGCGGGCGGGCCAAGACGGCTAGCCGGCGGGCTCCCCAGTGTGATGCCCGGGTGCTGCCCCGGTCATCGCCAGCGAGGGGCCGCCCCGGATCGTGAGGGCGCTCCTGCCGGGGGTAACGGGGTACGCGCCGTCGCCGTGCGGTGGACACAGCGGCGGGAAGCCAGGGGTGCGGCGGCGTGTCCGGAGCGGGCCCGCTAACCGTGCCTGGTGGGCCACCAGGAAGGGCGCCCAGTATGGCGCCCCCGCCCCCCCCCCAGGGGGGCTGTCTTGCAGCTCTCCCCTGTGGAAAGTCGTCCAGGGATGGTGGCCCGCGGGGCGGGGCTGCGGGGGCCCGTTGGGGGCCCCTACCCGCCCCCAGGGGCTCATAATAAGGGGATAGGCTGGCGACGGACAGGGCGGCCGTCAACAACCGGCCACCCCCGCTCCCCCCGTCGCTACTCGAGATGAGAGCCCCGCCTCATCCTTATGTGCTCATGGCGACCGCCTTTCCCTCCTCCTCGCCATCCTCCTTGCCGCTCCCCTATTTGAGCGCGGCGGCTATGGCTTTCTCGCGGTCAACAGCAAGGAAGCACACTGAGGAGATGGCTTCCCCAAGTGCGGGGCGCGTCGCGCCGGCGTCGAGTCGGACGCCGGCGTCGGCCACGGCCAAGTCGGGCAGCCTTGCGGCGGGGACCCCGCGGGTGGGCGGGGCGCCAGGCGGGACGGGCGCCTCTAAGGCCAAGGGCTCGACGGCGGCAGCCCCGCGGGCCGGCGGGGCGGCGACGTCTGCGCCTGCTACGCCGGCAGGCGCCACCAAGTCAAGTGGTGCGTCCTCGGCGGCGGCGCGGGGCCTTGCCAACGTCACGCTTCCGAGCTGGGACTCCTCGGCAGCGTGGAGTGAAGCGACTCAACCGTCGCCGCACCCCCGCCGGTGCAAGTCAACGGCGAAGTCGGCGTCGGCCTCCCGCGCGTCGAGGGCAGCGACGCGATCGGCTGACGAGGACGCGGCTGTGCCCTGCACGGTGACGGCGCGCGTGCGGCTGCCTCCCAGCAGGCCGGGAATTCCCTCGGAGACGGCGGTGGGGGCCGCGGCGGCGCCGAGCGATGAAGGGGATGCTCCCATGCAGCAGAAGTGTCCTTCGCCGGTGCCGCGCCGGGGGCGCCTCCCGGTAGTCGAGGACGTTGGGCCCGCGGACCCGGGGCTGCTGTCCGGCGGACCACCGAGGCGGGGGCGTCACTCGCGGGGTGGTCGGGCCGTCCGACGTTTGCCCCGACGGACTTTCCGTACCACCCAGCCCTGGGGGCGGGGCAGAGCCTCCGCTGGGGGTACGTCACCCCGCGGTGCGCACACGCCCTGGCGTCCGCCTACCCATGTGCCGTGGGGGCGCTTAGGGCGGCCCATTGGGAGGCGGTAGCGGCCTCCCCGAGTAGACACACTGGCTTGTGTTACCTGGGAGACGGGGGCCGTACTGCGGGACTCCTTGGCCCTCCGTACTGCCTTGGCCGTGCAGTTCCTGGTGCACACCACTCCAGACGAAATCAGGTACCAGATGGCCTCCTGCCTGGAGAGGCACGGCGAGCGGGAGGCGCGTGGGCCCGCAGTGCCTTCGGCAGGTGGGGGCTCCTGTCGAGCCCCGAACGCCAAGAAGCCGGCTCACTGGGCCGCGCCCTACCATGGGGGCGGCTACCTCACATCCGCTGAGGGGTATGCTGCTGCCGGGGCGGCGCCGAGTAGGGTGCCGCGCTTGTCGTTGGGGCCGGGCCCCTCGGACCGGGCGTCGGCCAAGGACTATCCAGTGGATCCCCCGGCATACGATCACTACGGTGGGTACGCCCGCGACGACCGCTCGCACTCGCCGGGTAGGGAGTAGTCACCCTTGTCCGGGTAGGGTACCGGGGCGTTTAGTTATGGTCAGCCCAGCCCCCTACCAAGCTTTTCCCTAATTGGGTTGGATATATTGTCGGGGGTGTGTGTGAGGGCTTTCAGTTGTATTACACCCTTCTTCTCATCGTGAGCCGGTGCCGCGCACAGTGCTGGCGGATCTTTCCAGGCGGAAGGTACTCCACATAATGCCAGAAGTCCTCCTGGGGTCCATACCCGAACCATCTGACCTTGGGCATGAGTCGCTTCTGGTCGTTGTACCCCTGCCCGACAAAGCGGTCGAAGTTAGCCTCAATCGGTTGACGTGCCGATAGGAAGAGAAAGGGGACCCGCCACGCGGCCTGTGCCCGTGCCCACGCCGGGTCCCCCTCGGGTGGTTCAGGGGCCCGAGTGACGTCATTCTCATTGATGGTACGGAACCCGTCGTCACTTTCGATAGTAAGCTGACGCCAGTCGGTCTTTAAGATCTGGTAGGGTCTCAGTGTCTTGAAGACGAGTTTACCCCCCTGGTTCTGGTGGGACCTCACGAATACCCAGTCTTCAACTAGGAGGGCCTCGCTGCGAGTCTGCACGCGCTTGTCGAAGGCTCGTTTGTACCGGGCCTGTGCCTTTTTCATGGTATTCCGAAGTAGAGGGATCAGGGAGTCGAGGCGCTGGAGGAAATTCTCCTTGGCTCGCCCGGGTGTTACTATCTCCCCGGCATCGGGGCCCGCAATAAGTCGCTCGATTGCCGCGGTAGAAAGCCGTCGGGGACTTACGAACGCTAACGGGATTTGCCCGGCGCTACTATGCACGTGCGAATTGTAAGTCGTTACTATCAGGCTGAAGTATCGGGACCATGTAGTAACTACGTGGTCACTTACGTACTGTCGTTGTTGCTTAGCTAGGATCTCATTGAACCGTTCGACCTGCGCATTAGTTTGGCGGCGGTGAGGGGTGGCATAGTTAGTGTCCATACCCAGGGTCTTGAGGACCCCTTGCCAGAGCACGGCAGCAAATTGGGGTCCGTTATCCGATAGAACTGAATCCGGGATCCCATAGCGAGCAACCCACGTGCCGAGGAAGGCGCTGAGAACATCCAGAGCCGTGATGTCTCGAAGCGGGACAGCCCGAGTGACCTCAGTAAACCGTTCACAAACAACAAGGATGTACTCATATCCCTCGGGGGTCCGGGGCTGTTCAGGTTGAAAAACAAACAACGCCACATGACCGGTGTGACTGGTCCTGGGAAGTTACTCAATCCAATTCAACATGGAAAGGGGGCCAAGTAAGTCAATGGCCAGCGCTGCGAAGGGTTCCGTCGCGGGAAACAACCTCATGAGCGCTTTACTGTGCATACCCATGAGCGGGTTCTTGGCACAGGTGGGACAAGCTGCCACCAACCCGAACACGTTCATCGCCAGCGAGGGCCAGTAGTATTGGTCCCGCAGGATCTGGTACATGCGCGTCCCACCTGGATGCACAGCTAAGGGGGAGGAGTGCTCCGCCCGTAATACGTCCTTGACTAGGTCCTGGGGTACCAGCACTTGCTGGGTCCCCTCTTGGTGTCCGCGACGGCATATCAACCCGTCCGCGGAGTCAAAGAAACGCGTGGGGGTAGAGGTGTCAAGTAACTCCCTGACCCCGTGTCAGAACTCGTCTGTCGCCTGCTTCCGGGCTAGTTCGCCCAGGGGTATGCGAACAACCCCCCTGTTCTCGGGGAGTCGGGGATCGAGCACCGCCCCCGACCGCGTGGTCATCCCGACTGAAGGGATCTCCTCGAAGACGGGTGCCGTGTTCAGCCCCTCAGTCGTGATGAGGGACAGTGCGCCGGCCACCGCATGTTGGGGGCGGGGCTTGTACTCCTCATCATAGTCGAACTCCGAAAGGAGGATGCGGTAACGATTGAGTCGATTGTTGTTCGTGCAGGCCTTCGTGAGTAGTATCCTCTTCAGGGCCTTGTGGTCACACCAGCTGAGAAACTTGGCGCCTTCGATGTACGGCCTTTTGAGATGCAGCGGAGATAGGAATTAGGGGACCACGGTGGAGTGGTTGAGTGGCTTGAGCTTGTGTGTGTGTGTGCGAACGTGCTTTGTTGGTTGTCCTAAGGTTCGCCCGCCTCTCCCAACCGAGAGCATCTCTCAAATAGTCCCCACCGGCCCAAGTGCTCCCCCCTCTCGCGCCCACCCCGACGCCCACGCACTCGCACCCAGTCAAATCACTCACCAAATCAAAACCACTACAGCAAAGCGAAGATCAAACCCAAAACATGCCAGAAGTGAACCCCAGGATCATCCAACACGAAAATGTGCAACTTGACCATGTCTTGCAAATGTACCATGTGGGGTACCAGCACGGTCTCCGACCATCATCCATCCGCGAACCGCCATTGGAGTCGGCGATGAGCATCACAGTCCAACACTATTCCTTGCTTGTTGCCGCGGCGGTTCTTGTTTTCAGCAAAGCCCCATGGCCTCGACATGCTTGTCGTGCTTGGTGTTGTCGAGCCCATTCGTCATCGTGTCTGCCACCATGTCGTCCGTTGCACAGTGCTTCAGTGTCACCTTGTCCGTCGTAATGGCCTCGCGCACAAAGTGGTAGCGAATATTGATGGGCTTGGTGCGCTTGTGCTCGATGGGGTTCTTGGAGAAGTCAATGCACCCGCTGTTGTCAACCTTGATGCTGATTGGCCCGCCCAAAAGCGCTGTCTGCAGCACTTGAGATGCCACGCTTTGCACGAGTTTGTTGAGCCAAACAGCTTCCTTGCTGGCCTCACATAGAGCCATGTACTCGGCTTCCATCGTCGACAGCGCCACCGTCTTCTGCAACTTAGGACCCCAGCTGACGGCTGCTCCGCCCAAGATGAAGGTGAAGCCCGTCGTAGAACGTCGCATCTCGTGGTCATCCGCCCAGTCGGCATCACTAAAGCTTTGTAGAACACAGAAAGAGTTCTTGTCCAAGACCAGCCCCTTGTCGATCGAACCCTTGACGTACAGTAGACCGCGCTTGATCGCCGCCCAATGCTCCTTGCCGTAGCACGAAACAAAACGACTCAGCTTCCCCATAGCGAAGGCGAGGTCAGGACGTGTCCCGACCATCACTAACATCAGACTGCCGACGAATTCGCGGTAGGGCAGCGCGTAATCGCTCTTGTCGGCCTTGACCGGCTGCAGGTCCACCTCCAGCGGCGTTCCGATCGGGTTGCTTTCCGGCTTTCCGAACTTCTCAAGCACTTGCCCCGCATACTAGCCCTGCGACATCTTGAGGGTGCCCAACGCCTTGTCAAGTCTAATCTCTAGCCCGAGGATGACCTTGGCCTCGCCCAGGTCCTTCATCTCAAAACGCTTGTGCGGAGCGTCCTTAATCTTGTAGATCGCCGCCAGGCTTGATGCCACCAACAGGAGATCGTCGACGTACACCAGGACGATGATGATTTCGCCGTCATCCATGAGGAGGTAGAGGCATGCATTCGGGTCAATGCTATCGAACCCCTGCGACATGAGGAAGTCGTTGACCTTGGAGTATCACATTTTACGGGCTTGCTTCAGCCCATACAGAGCTTGGAGGAGACGAAAAACCTGCTCAGGATAAGTCGGATCGCCAACGCCGTCTGGCTCCTCCATGAAGACTTCGTCGTCAAGGTCGCCAGTGCGAAATGCCGTCTTGACGTCCATCTGGTGTAGCTATCACCCGTGCGCCGCCGTGATTGCCAGGATGCATCGGATGGTAATGAACTTGGCCACCGGGCGAGAACGTCACGTTGAAGTCGAGACCCTTGATCTGCTGGTTCCTCATGAAGCACACGCGCCCCTTGTGCCGCGTCACGTTGTTCCCGATCTTGTCAATCTCGTTCTTGACCTTGTACACGCACTTTCCTTTCAGCACGCGTCGACTGGCCGGGCGATCCGTCAAGCGCCAAGTCTTGTTCTTGCGGATGGAGTCCATCTCCCCGTCAACGGCAGTCCGCCGCTTAGCAGATTCTTGCCCTCGAACGGCTTGCAAGTACGTCGTGGGCGCCTCGTGAGCAACCAGGCTCACCGGGCGACAGTACTCGACACGTGGTCGCCGCGCATTGCCGCTCCGATGCAGCGTGTCTTGAGAGCCGCCAAAAACTTGATTGTCGTCCGCGAACTTGTTAGATTCCATCGTCCTGCTGGTCATCCTTGTCGTCATTGTCAGCATCTTCGTCTTCGCCGTCGCTTACACAGCGCAAACCAGTCTCGACTTCGACAACTTCGTCTTCAAGAAGCTCCTCCGCAACTTCTGCGACCTCGCTTACGTTCTTCTCGGCGACCACAACGCTTCGTGCCTGGACGACCTTGCCGTCGTTGAGGATGACCTTGTACGCCTCGCTGCCGTCGGGTCAGCCTAACAAGACGCCCCTCGCCGCCTTGTCGCCAAACTTGCCGCCGATGTGACTCTTGTGCAGCACCACCCAGCATGTCGACCAAAACACCCGCATGTGGCTGACGTTGGGCTTATTTCAGGTCCACAGCTCAAAAGGCATCTTGCTGACGGGAAGCGCCCCGCTGCTGAAGCGGTTCTTGATGTATACCGCCGTCTTGATGGCATCCGCCCAAAGACTCGGATCGAATTTTTTGTAACGCACCAGGGTGCGAGCCATCTCCACAAGAACTCGGTTAAGCCGCTCAGCAACCCCGTTCTGCTGCGGCGTGTCGGGCACCGTGGTCTGGTGCGTCGTGCCGTTCTCATCGTGAAGAGCCTTGAATGCGTTCGACGCATACTCGCCGCCATTTTTGGAGCGCAGGATCTCGATCTTGGTGCCCGTGTGCAGCTGGGCCCTCGTCAGAGAGTTTTTTTCACTCAGAGAGCAGATGCTATTTTTGTCCAAGAAGACCACGTCTGTCCAGCGGGAAAGGTCGTCAGTGAAGGTACCAAAGTAGGGCGCACCGCCACGCGTCGGCTCTAACATTGGCCCGCCCAGGTCCGAGTGCACGATCTGCAGGTTCTTTGTCACTACACCACCGCCTGCACTAGGCATAGGCGTCATAGCCGCCTTCTCATACACTCACGGCTCGAAGACGTCCTTGACCGCCATGGAAGAGCACTTGAGTCCATCGATGTCCTTGTTCTTGATCATCTGCTTTACGCCAGGCACGTTGACGTGCCCAAGACGCTCATTCCAGAGTTGAAGAGAGGCCAACGCAGCAATATCCGATAGTGGAGCTATGTCCAGGTGGTAGGGCCCGCTCTTCCGCGTGCCGCACGCAGCGCTGATGTCGCTCATCTTGATGATCGCCTTACCGCCCTTGAAACATATTTCCGCACCACGCTCCTCCATAATGCCGACCGACATAGACTGAAGCCCATAGTAGGAACAATGAGTACCTCCTTCAACTTAATCTTGCGCGTCTTGCCATTAACGATGACATTGAAAACGACGGATCCGTCGCCCGCCGGGGCTACAGACCCCTTGTCCCCCTTCGTGATGCTCCGTCCTGTGGTCGTATGGTAGTTGTCGAAGACCCGCGCATCCAGCACACGAGTGCAGACGCCGCATAGTCGACAAGACACGACTTGGAAACGTCATCGCTGTCAGCTACACTGCCCACCAGACAGAAAGCGTCGTCGCTGTCGCTACCATCGTCAGCCGGAATCGCGGCCACCTTGTACTGTCTCTGCTTCTTGGCCTTAAGCTCTGGGGAATCGTGAGGGATATGCCCAAATTTATGGCTGTAGTAGCACTCGATCTTGGGGAGGTCACCACGGCGGCCTTGACCTCGATAGTTGGCGCCGACGAGTGCCATGTCGCCAACGCGCTTGGTCGACGGTGACTTGTCCGCCTGCCGCCGCTCCTGCTGAACCAAGCGGCTCTTGACAAAGTCGAGGCTCAGCTCATTCTCGCCCTTGGCGTCGAGAGCCACCAGCAGGTTGTCGTACTTGGATGTCAGTCCGTTTTGGACGCTCATGGCAACGTCCATGTCCGTCACCTCGCCGCCCATGGCCTTGAGATTCTCGCCGAGGTTGCGCACGCGGTTGATGTAGCGCAGGATGCCCTCGCCGACGTTCATCGCGACGGTGTAGAACTCGCGTCGCGCCTTGATCTTGTTCATCAA
>Ga0209831_1001541_pt1 | contig 20996 bp, 19 predicted proteins | sample Maine_Asex4_meta_FD_187451 | JGI IMG/M metagenome (GOLD analysis project Ga0209831, IMG submission 187451) | Marine algal microbial communities from Maine, USA - Maine_Asex4_metaG (SPAdes) (version 2) | ecosystem: Host-associated > Algae > Red algae > Unclassified | place: Maine, USA | collected... | reverse complement strand
TACCGTAGATATTATCATCCAGATTAATTTCGAGCGCCTTTTGCTCTGTTTCGAGTGCCTGTAAAGCCATGATGGTTGGAATATTGGTTGGTACAAATTTAAGAAAAAGAAGGAAGCTTTGGGGTAATTGTTTTTTATAAAATTTTGATAATGATTTATGTATATTTGCATCATATGGAATTACCAATCAGAATAGAAAAGTGTCCTATTGTAGATGCGATATTTGAGATACGATTTACAAGTAACATTTACTCAAGTGCGGTTTTTGGCCTGATTTATAATATTTTACAAGAAAATTATCCTGAAATAGAAAAGCTTCCTATTCTTCAAATTCCTGAAGAATTACGTGAAAAAGATCCTACTTTAAAGTTTAAGCCCAATTATAAAGCAACGGGAGATGAATTCACAATTCAAATAGGTCCAGAAGTTCTTGCAATCAGCTCAAGAATACCATATGTTGGATGGAAGAAGTTTTCTAAAGAAATTGAGCGTATTTTAAAAAGTATTTTTGAACAAAACATAATTAAAAGAGTACACCGATTAGGATTAAGGTACATCAATTACTTTGATGTAGATATTTTTAATAACCTCAAAATGAAAGTTCTAATAAACAATGAAGTAAGAGATTTAAAAAAGACAGTATTTAGAACTGAATTAACTACCAAAAATTTTTTGAGCACGTTACAAATAGCAAATAATGCTACAAATGTGATAGATGGAAAAGAATCCATTGGATCAATACTTGATATAGATATTTTTAAAGAATTTGGTGATAATTCTTTTAGTACTGAATTTGTGAATTTAATCAATGAAGCACATCACGAAGAAAAGAAACTATTTTTTGAACTATTTACGGACGAATTTCTTAATTCATTAAATCCTGTATACTCATGACTTTAGATACTACGACCTCTTCAAATGTAAGTAACGTTATAATTCTAGCAATAGGTACAGCTACTTTGTCACCATTAAGTTTTGATTATGCAAACTACTCACTAACTGCTAAAATCCCTTACGAACGTCTTGAAAATCGCAATTGGGAATTAGAGGACACTGACCCCATTGTAAATCCTGAACAAGTACAAATTTTACAAAAAATAAATACTCTTAAATCATTTTCAACTTCTATAATCGATTCTAGTCAATCTTTAGACAATGAAACAATTGAAATAATTAACAAGAACTTCTGGGATTGGATTTAATATGGATATTGATAAACTGAAACTTTACCTACCTAAATATTTATCGAGTGAATCTGAATCAGAGCTATTCAAACAACTCAAAGACTTTCCTAATAATATTGATCAGCGTATTTACACACCATATCTAAAAGGTAGTCCAATTATCTATCAGGGTGATGGAATAAAGGACTTATTAGTTATCCAATTACCACAAACTAAAGTTAAAAAAGTAAATAGCGTTATTTTATCGAACACTTGTGACATTGACCAGGGGAATAAGAGAAACTTTCCTTCGAAAATCATTTATTCCCCTTTAATCACTTTTTCTAAATACAGAGAAAGCTTAACAAAAAGTTCCTCAAAAAACCCAACTCAATTAAATGCACATTTTGATGCAATTAGAAAACAGCAAATTACACAGATTTTCTTTTTGCCACAAATTGACGGAAAAATAGAAGATTCAATTATTTTTCTGGACAGAATACAAAACATTTCCAATGATTATGTTAATCGTGACACTCTTTCTGATGTTAGATTATTTACTTTAAGTGATTATGGTATCTATTTATTTTTATTCAAAATATCAATTCATTTTACCCGAATTCAAGACAAAGTGGATCGTAAGTCAAATCTAAAATAAGTCTTCCCCTTTCTAATTTTCTATAAAAAAATATTTAGTGTCCAAAAAACAACAAGTTATTATTGTGGGTGGCGGAGCCGCTGGTTTTTTTGCAGCGATTACCTGTGCCGAAGCCAATCCAGATTTGTCAGTAACCATCTTAGAACGCGGAAAAGCAGTTTTAGAAAAAGTAAGAATTTCCGGAGGTGGACGTTGTAATTTAACCCACGCCTGTTTTCAACCTAAGCCACTTACCAAATTTTATCCGCGGGGTGAAAAACCGCTATTGAGTCCTTTCTACCAATTTCAGTGTAAGGATACGGTAGAATGGTTTGAAAGTAGAGGGGTTAAAACCAAGGTCGAATCGGATGGTCGAATGTTTCCGGTAACGGATCGATCCCAAACGGTGATTGATTGCTTACTAGGCGCTGCGCAAAAGGCGGGTGTACGGGTTCTGACCAGTACGCGGGTGACGAAAATTGCACTGGCAACCGACGATTCTGAACAGTGGATCGTGACGACGCCGACGGCAGATTACCGGGCGGATAAACTGATGCTCGCTTCTGGTAGCAATCCTAAAATGTGGGCAATGCTACAGGAGGTGGGTCACCAAACGATTGCTCCGGTTCCATCTCTTTTTACTTTTAATATCAAGGACGAAAGAATAAAGGATTTGGCGGGTTTATCGGTTCCAAATGCGCTGGTCAAAGTGACGGGTACCAAACTTGAATCCAACGGTCCGCTACTCATTACACACTGGGGATTGAGTGGTCCGGGGGTACTCAAGTTATCGGCCTGGGGTGCGCGGGTATTGAATGAAAAACAATATGATTTTAATTTACAGGTCAACTGGCTGGGCGAAATTAATTATAACGAGGCGGCACAACAGTTAGGTAAAATCAAGGAGGAAAACCGATTGCGCCTGGTGTTAAAATATCCGCAATTTGATTTGCCTAGACGATTGTGGCAGCGAATGACCGCAGCAGCAGGAATTGAGGAGGATCGTAAATGGGCAGACTTGGCAAAAAAGCAGTTTAATAAATTGGTGACGGAATTGACGCAGGGTACTTATGCGGTAAAAGGAAAAAGTACTTTTAAAGATGAATTTGTTACCGCTGGAGGTGTTTTGTTAAAAGAGGTGGACTTTAAGACTTTTAAAAGTAAGACTTTGCCTAATCTGTACTTTGCTGGAGAAGTCCTCAACATTGATGCGGTGACGGGTGGTTTTAATTTTCAGGCGGCATGGACGGGTGGTTGGTTGGCAGGGAGAGCGATGGCTGGGGTTAATGAATAAGCTTCCTCTTTAAGATTTATTTTCTCGCAGAAACGCAAAGAACGCAGAGACCTTCTTTCGCGTACCGTGGATATCTTTTAACGAAAATTCTTTTTCATTCCTATATTCTTCACTATACTTATTAACAATTCTGTTTCTCTTTTGTTAGAAAGCTTCGAAACTACCTTCTCGTAGCCAAAACTACTTTCATTTAGACAACTCAATATGGACATCAATAATAGAGATTTATCTGTAAAAAATATTCGCCCTGCGATCCCAATGATTATCGAAGAGGCAGCAACTTCGCCAGAAGAGCGTTTTCAAAATACTTGTTTACGTCCTATCTTAAAATTTCAAAATGATTTATTACTCGCCGTTTTCAAAAGTTATCTAGCATTACGAAAGGGAAAATATTATGCTTTGTCTAAGCCGAAAAAACTGGAGTATATCGATCACGCGATTCGTAAGGATTTGAAGTTTAAAAATCTCTTGATTGGCATTGTAGTCGGCCAGTTTACGGTGGAGGAATGGGGGATTTATGATGCGCACGAACGGGAGTTGCGGAAGCGGGTGACGGGGTTGTTGGTGCAGCGGATTCAGGATGGTTTCTCTTCAATCGGTGAGGGCTGACGATGAGTGGACGGTGGGCGGACAATCGGCTTTCTTCAATCGGTGAGGGAGAACGCAGACCGGTTGTGTATATCTTTTATCGTGGATTTCCTGCGTTCTCAGAGTTAACTAATGACTGGAGGGTTTTCTCATAAAAATAAGCCTAAGTCCGAAAAAGCAAAAATTACTAAGATTTGCCCCACCCCTAAAAGGAGTTTTAGCAATTTTTGCCTTTTCTCCCTTTAGGGCCGGGGTAAAAAAAAGCAAAAACTGCTAAAACGGTTTTTATGAGAAAGCCCTTCTAATGACTGATAACAGTGCTACTTTTGTGTTCCAAAATGTTACAGCGCATCACGTATATCGGCTGTAAGCCAGTTATTCATTATAACCATTCATTAACTATAAAGAGGTAGTTTATAATTCTAAAGATGATTAAATTGCGGTATGAAAAAAATGCGAATTTTATTTTTTTTGATGACTTTTTCGATGTTCGGTATGGTGGATGCCGTGCGGGGACAGGAAGTGCTGGACTGGGTGACTTTAGCCGATGTTAAGTTTAAGAAAGCATATTCGGAGGAGTTGATGCTGGAGTATGACGTGGCGACATTTGGGGATGTGGTTCAGCAATTTGATGGGAAGGAAGTGCAGATTTCGGGATATGTAATTGCGCTGGATGCGTTAGGTGTGAGTTTTGTGTTGTCGCGAAATCCGAATGCGACTTGCTTTTTTTGTGGAGGTGGTGGTCCGGAAACGATTGTGGATATTAAGGTGAAGCCTAAAGCAATGAAGCGTTATAAGATGGATGAGCGAAAAACGTTTAAAGGAATCCTTAAGATGTATCCTGATAATTCGGGCAGTTTTATTTATCTGTTGACGGAAGCGGAGCCGATATAAAATTAGGCGGTCGTTCCAAAGTGCTCTTCCATTATATTTAGCAACTCTTCTTTTTTTAGTGGTTTTTCGATAAAATCACGGACGACCTCATCACTTAGTTGTTTTAGTTTATCCTTATGAGAATCAGAGGTTGTTAAGAAGACAATGACTACTTCTGCTTTTTTGGAGTCGGGTAGTTGATGGTATTTTTCGAGAAATTCAAAGCCGCCCATGAGAGGCATATTGATATCCAGAAAGATGAGATTTGGTGTTGGGTACTCCCCTTTTCGTGTCGATTTGAATTTACCTTTTTTGTGGAGATAATCCAGTGCTTCCTGGCCGTTCAGTGCCACGTGCACTTGTTCAGCGATCTCAAGATCGGTAATTAACTCCTCGTTTAGGAAATTGGTGGTAGCATCATCATCTACCAATAAAATACATTTTATTTTTTTCATTAATCTTGTTTATTAGGAATGGCGATTAAATAGATTGAGATAAAAGGCGAAATATTTTTTCATCAATCAAGGCGCTAAAATGGGCCCTGCCCGACTGACGTCAGTCAGGCGGGGTTACACACCGCATAATAACCATTTTAGTAACCCTGCCCGATCTGACAATCTGTCCGGCGGGGAAGAGTGATGGAAAAAGAGGAAGCATAGTGTCTTAATTTATTTTATCAACATTCCTTAATTCTGCTTTGGTTGCTTTTTGGGAATGGTAAAATATACCGTTGTTCCTTTTTTAAATTTAGAAGCTACCCAGATTTCTCCCTGATGGTTTTCTACGATCCGCTTGCAACTGGCCAGTCCGATACCTAAGCCTTCGTAGTCTTTTTTGTTATGTAGTCTGGTAAAGACTTCAAATATTTTTTCCTGGTGCGCTTTAGCGATTCCAATACCATTGTCTTTCACAAAAAATTCCCAGTATTTTCCTTTATTTTCGTAGCCGATCTCAATAATCGGATCAATACTTTTTTTACGATATTTCAAACTATTGCTAATCAGGTTTTGAAAGAGCATACTCAGCTGGTTCTCATCCCCCATTATTTTGGGTAACCTTTTGATGACAAACGCTGCGTTATTTTCGTCGACACTGGTCGCTAAGTCAGCAACGACTTCTTTCACCAATTTGTTCGTATTGATCGTATGATATTTCTGAATTTTACGACCAATTTCTGAGTGAATAAGCAATCCACTAGTCACTTTCTGCATTCTATTAGAAGCCTGTTCGATAAATTCAATATATTGATTGGCGTTTTTATCCAGTGCCGGACCATGTTTTTCTTTTAATCGTTCGGTGACACTGGTGATGGTCCGTAGCGGTTCTTTAAGATCATGTGAGGCAAGGTAAGCAAATCGCTCCAGTTCCTGATTGAGGATACGCATTTCACCCTCTGCTTTTTTCCGTTTCTCTACGTCCACCATTACACAAAGATAATACTCTTCACCCGCAATAATTGTTTTAGTAATATTGGCGTCTACCCACTTAACGCTTTTATCTTTACAGATATATCGCTTATCAATTCGCATATACTGAATTTCATCATTTTTTAGTTTTTGAAACTGACCAAGACTGAGGTCGACTTCCTCTTTGTAAGTAATTTCTACGAATGTCTTGCTAATTAAATCTTTAGGGCGATAACCTAAAATTCTCTCGACTCCTTTAGAAGCGCTTACAATCACTCCATTGGCATCCGATAATGTAATTCCAGTAAGGGCGTTATTATAGATAGCATCGAGTCTGGCTTTTTGCTCTTCAATATTATCCAGTAATTGTCGCTTTTCATTAATATCAAATATAATTCCTACCACTTTAGTAGCCTTACCATTTCGATCCCATTGAGCTTGCAGGTTTATTCTAAACCAACAATACTCTTTTTTGCAGGTTTTCAATTTCAGTTCCATCTCGAATGGTTCCTTCTCCTCCAGATGCAGCCTCATATCTTCCAGAAATGCTTCAATAAATTCGGGCTCAATCAAGCTTAATAAAGCACCGTAAGAAGCCTTCATTTTCTTGGGGCTATAGCTCAAAAGTTTGTAAAATTCGGGAGACCACCAGGCATCATCTTTTGACGGATCACTCCACTCCCACAGCGCTGCTCCTGTACCCTGTACAGCAAGTTTAGCCCGTTCTTGCGTGATCAGAATTTGTTCTTCCATTCCCTTAATTGTGGTAATTTCCTGACTAACGCCTAAAATAGAGATTACCTGATTTTTTGCTCCCCGGGCGTGTATCTTATCCATCGTACGCATCCATATAAATTTTCGCGTTTTAAGGTGAATGATTCTGTATTCTAAAGTGGCAGTCTGTTTGCCTTTGAGGGTTAGCACCACTTTTTTATAATAATTCATCACCCGCTCGTAATCATCCGGATGGATAATGTTAGGCAATAATTCCGGTTCCATAGTAGCTGCTTCCGTTTTAGAACAACCAGCCGTTTCCCAGAGGGATTTAGTCGTAAAAATGTTCTGTTGCTTTTTCACATCATACACATAGATAGCTACCGGAGAATTTTGGGTCAAGTGAGCAATGTACTCATTTAGTTTTGCTTTTTCGTTGATGGTTTCCTTTAGCTCGTTGATATTGATAAAGTTGACCACTACTCCGGCGATCAGGTTGCTTTGTGTTTGGTAGGGAAATATTTGTAACATAAACCAGACGTCGTGATTATTTTGAAATTCTAATCTAAAGGGCGTCAAAGTTTTAAGCACCTCCTTGGCATACTTTACCAGGTCGTCGCCTCCCATCGTACCGGAAAAATGATCAATAGATCTTCCTACATCACTATCCAGGAGTTGAAAATGTTCTTTAATTGCAGGGGTAAATTTTCGGATATTAAAATCCCGATCCAGGAAGATGGTCGCAATGTTGGTATTGACCATCAGATTTTCAATATCAGCATTAGCTTCTAGTAGTTGAATATTTTTTTCCTGTAATTCCGCGTTGACGGTATGGAGTTCTTCGTTCAGCGACTGTAACTCTTCGTTGGTACTTTGTAGCTCTTCGTTAGAAGCCAATAGCTCTTCGTTGGTAGCCTGCATTTCCTCATTGGAGGTCTCCAGTTCTTCGATGGATGATTGTAAATTTTCTCTGGTTTCGTTGAGGGCCTCTCTCAGTTCCTCGACTTCTTCGTGGTTTATAGTAGTGTTCGGCTGCTCGTATTTCTCTTCCTCTTTTTCGGTCAGTGCCCGTTGCGATTTTTCAATAATTGTAATTAAAAAACTACGTTGACTATGTACATCCAAAGGAAGCACCTTCATGATAAGTCGAAGTTTCTTTATCGTCTTACCACTTGAGAGTTGGACATTTTTATAAATCGGTTCAGACTCATTCTTACTCAACTTTCTAACAGCCATGGTGACGGGAATCACCAATTCCTTTGGTAATAATTTTAACAGATTATTGGTAAATCCGGCATCCGGAATAGACATATAATTTTTAAACCTGCCAGAAGTATAAAGCACCTCAAAATGTTCATCTACACAAACACAAGCAGCTTCCATTTCCAGCAGCAAGTCCCGATTAACCGCTTTAATCGCTTTATCTTCCACATTAACTGCCTGTCGGGAACGCCTGGCAATAGTCGGTACTTTATTATCAAATCGCCAAGCATTTGACTCAATATTTACTAATTTAGTCGGTAAGACATTGCGATAAATTTTCCATTTTGTACTCAGGCTTTTAAAGTTCTTGCTGAGTGCGCCAAGGCTCTCGGAGCTACCCATAAAAAGGTAACCATTTTTATTAAGCGCATAATGCAAATTGGCAAGTACTTTATTTTGGACATTCGCATCAATATAGATCAGCATGTTTCGGCAGCTGATCAGGTCCATTTTATTGAAGGGGGGATGCTGGAGAACGTCGTGCGTAGAGAAGATGATATTTTTTCGGATGGTAGGCTGGATCTGAAATTTATTATCTTTTCGGATGAAATACGTTGCCAGGTGATCGGGTGATATATCCGTGGCGATATTTTCGGGATAGTACCCTTTGGTGGCAATATCAATTGATTTACCATCAATGTCGGTGGCAAATATTTTGTATTGTACCTTATACTTCTTTTTAGATATATATTCGTCGAATAGAATGGCCAAAGAATAAGCCTCTTCGCCCGTAGAGCAGGCCACCACCCATATTTTTATCGGTTGATTTTTAGACCTTTTTTCTTCCACGATATCCGGGATCACCTGATCTCTCATAATTCGATAGGCCGCCGAGTCTCGAAAAAACTTGGTAACGCCGATCAAAAATTCGTCTACCAGAATATGTTTTTCATCGGGATTATCATATAAAAAATCAATATAACTCTCTACCGAATCACATTTGGTAATATTCATCCGCTTGGCGGTACGTCGTAACAGGGTCGGTTTTTTATAGGAAAAGAAATCGTAGTTTGTATGGTTTTTCAGGATTTTCAGAATACGGTCAATTGACTCCAGATTTTTTCCTAAATCTACACCTGTAATCGTTCTGGCAAATTGCGGATGAGAGACAAACTGGGTCAGTTCATCCGGCATTTCCGCCGTCGTTAAAATAAAATCGGCCAGGCCACCCCCGATTGCACTACGCGGCATTCCGTCAAAACGAGCGTCCTCCGGATTTTGAATAAACATGGTCCCTCCCACCTCTTTGATCGATCTTCCTCCCTTGGTTCCATCTGATCCAGTACCAGAAAGAATAATTCCGATGGCGCGATCTTTTTGCTCGATGGCCAGGGAATGAAAAAAGATATCAATCGAAAAATTCAGCGTCGCGCTAGGCGGACGGTTAATCAGATGAATTTTACCTTTACTAATGGTTAAATTTTTACTACCGGGTATCAGATAAATATGATCAGACCTTACCTCCTGTTTGTCCTTCGCTTCGGTGACCTCCATCTTGGTGTGACGAGACAGCAATTCCGGCATCAGACTTTTATAATCGGGTGAGAGGTGCTGAACGATGATAAAAGCTAGTCCCGTATCGCTGGGACAATTTCTAAAAAATGTCTCAAGTGCTTCCAGACCACCCGCCGACGTACCTATTCCGACAATATAAAAGGAAGATTCTTTTTCCTGTGCGGGAAAAACTTCCGGTATGACTTTTCGCTTAACAATTTCCTTGCTTTTTTTACTTTTTACTTTTGTTTTTGGGACCTTTTTTTTGTTCTTTTGCTCCGCCATTTTTTACTAGAAATTTTTAGAATCAGGTGTTCGGTGATGCTCTATTTTAATTACGCTTTTCAAAATCATATAAACTAAAATGCTTATCTTTGGAAAGGTACTATTTTTTTCCTAAATATTATATATACCCCAGAAATAATGCAGATTGAAAATTATCATGTCCTGCTAGAAGCTTATCAAATATTCCTTGGCGTTAATGTTCCCAAAGGAGGTAAAGCAATCATCGATATAGATGGAACCATTCTGATGGCCAACGATCTTAACCTAATTTTTTCACTTGAGAAGGGCACCCTTTTATCCGATGTATTTTCCGAAATAACGCGAGAAGTATCTCCCAAAATACTGAGGGAGTCCATTGTTCATAACAAAATTATTCGTCACGATGTACTTTTCACCGAACGAGGAACAGACTATTGGTTTCAGTTGACAATCAGCCCTATTTCTAGGGAGGTAGCAGCCATATTTTTAGTTGAATTTACGGATATTACTGATTATAAATCCGCCGTATCCACTGCCGAAAATCAGCGTCAACGAATAGAAGAAGAGTTGTTACTGAGGACCAGGGAGATCGTACAAACCGACTTATTCGCAAAAGACCACGGTGGTTTTCTGACTAATTTTATGCGTGGTCTTCGGCACGATTTGCTTTCGCCAGTTGCACAATTAAAAAATATTATTGAGTATAACAGAAATACAAACGACTCAAAAAAGAAGGAGCAAGCGGCTCAATTAATAGATGATTGTTTAGAGAAACTAAGTAACACTGCTCGGGGGTTTTCCAATTTTGTTGATCTGCATATTCTTTCCCACGGCAAGATGGAGTCCATCAAAATCGATGAATTATTTACGGAAGTTAAAGAATTATTAAGTGAAAACATTGCTCAAACCAAAGCAACGATAACGACCGACTTCGGCCCGGCAAAAACTGTTTTTTTTAACAGAATGATCATGTCAAGCATTATTCACAATTTATTGAGCAACGCGATCAAATTTCGGCGGGAGGATACGGTCCCCGATATTTTAGTGAAGGCATATCTGGAAGATTCTAATTTTGTATTTTTGGTAAAAGACAATGGAACGGGGATAGATTTAGCAGCGCACGGAGCCAAGCTTTTTGTCCCTTTTCAGCGACTGCATCCTGATCGTTCGGGTGTTGGTGTAGGGCTAAGTATGATAAAAAACACATTGGCGAGTTATAAGGGGGAGATTCGAGTGGAGAGTGTCGTTGGGGAATGGACAACGGTTTTGGTTTATATTCCGCAAAACAACGTATAAACCTACAGCAGTCCTTGCTGTTCGGCAAAATGGATTAGCTGACTATTTGTTTTCATTTTCAATTTTTTCATAACATTTTTTTTGTGGGATTCGATCGACTGCTTACTCATGTAGAGTTTTGTAGCGATATCACTATTGGAGAATCCCCGACCTAACAATATAATGATATCCATTTCCCGTTCGGTCAAAGTCGAAAAATGCAGGTGTTTCCCTTCCAGTTCAAGAGAAAACTGATTTTCTTCGGATCGGGACTTTATGTCTTTTTGATAAACAGACGTACTAATAAAACGTTCATCCTTGTGTACCCGTTCGATCGCATGAGCAATTTCGTTGAGGGATGCGGATTTTGATAAATAGGCGTGTACCCCAAACTCCATAACATCCTGGACCAGTTTGGGCATCGTATAACTGGAAAAAGCGATAATTTTAAGGTAATTATGTTCCACCACCAAATCTTTGATGAGTCGGTAGATATTTGTACCCGGTAGATGCAGATCGAGGAATAATGTATCCGCTCCCTGTTTTTTTTGTAATAAGGTCAAAAGATCTCTACCATCATGGGCAATACCGATAATTTCTTTTTCAGGAAATTGATTAAACAGAGAAATAAACCCTTCAACGACGATAGGATTGTTATCTGTAATAATTATCTTAAACCTTTCCTGATCTTCCAAATTATTTTAGGTGTTTTTACTTTTTGTCAGAACTTCCTCCACTAATTTATTAAATAGAGCGATAATATTCTCACCCGTTTTGGCACTAATAACTTCATCGAGTGTAACTGGTAATTCTTCCTGCTGAACTTTCAATAAATCCATTTCATCCAATAAATCTTTCTTATTTCCAACTATTTTAATGATACTGTACCCGGCATTTTCTTTAAGATATCGAACATCCTCCAAAATATTTCTGAAGGTAAAAGGTCTGGTAATGTCAACGATGTATAAGATTACATTTTTCTTTGCGAAATAAATCTTGGGAACCTTCTGTTGCTGGATTTCGCCAGCGATATCCCATAATTTCAACGTTACATCGTGCTCTTCTAATGTTTTCTCATTGACCCGTACCCCCATCGTTCCGTAATATTTATTACTAAAATCGTCGTGAACAATCCGATTAAAAATGGAAGATTTTCCAACCCCAAAGGATCCCGTCAATATTACCTCTATAATCATGAATTCAACTAAAGTTTTGCCACTCGAAAGGAATAGTGCATTTTTAAATGTAATTTTTTTCTAGGCTGGTCGCGGAAAGTACTGGAGCAACACTCATTGTGACATATCAAATATGTAAAAAGTTGGTAATATACAAATATTATCGTAATTTTAAATTAATTCAAACATACTAGCTTTAGAAAAAATTTCTTTAGAAAAACTCAAAGGCATTTTTCAAGGGTGCAAAAAGCCTTTGAGTTTTTTTTTTACAAAACATTTCCAATAAAAAAACATGAATAAGCTAGAACGAATTGTCGGCATCGGTGCCTCCGCCGGAGGATTGAGAGCTATCACAGAGTTTTTTGATCATATACCTGATAAAACGGGGATGGCTTTTGTCGTTGTCCAGCATTTGTCGCCAGACTTTAAAAGTATGATGAATGAGTTGCTGATTAAGCATACGGGAATGAAAATTACCATCATCGACCAACCTACGCTTATCCAGGCCAACCATATTTACCTTATTTCCAGTAAGTTTAACGTGGTGATGAAAAATAATATGCTAAAACCTATCAAGCGTAGTGAAGGGTCGACACTCAACCTGCCTATAGATTTATTTTTTCACTCCCTGGGAAAAGAAAAAGGAAAAAGTACGGTTGGAATTATTTTATCCGGGACCGGATCGGATGGATCCAAAGGAATTCAAACCATCATAAAATCGGGTGGTACCGTAATGGTTGAAGATCCGCACCATGCACAATTTGATGGCATGCCGATGGCGGCTTTATCTTCGGGAAAAATTGATTTTGTCCTGCCGCCCTACGCTTTGGCCAGGGAACTGATGCGCATCAATGAAGGGAAAGAAAGAAAAACTACTTTTTTAATTATCAACCCGGAGAAAGATGACTTTCCTCCTTTATTCGAAGAAATAATTTCAGAAATATATTTAAAAACGGGTATAAATTTTAAAAACTATAAACACAGTACGCTGATCCGCCGAATGGAAAAACGGATGTTTATTACCAAGCAGCACGACCTGGCAGCTTATCTGAAGTATCTAAAAAAAGATCCAGAAGAAATAAATATTCTACAAGAAGAATTTTTAATTAACGTTACGCACTTTTTCCGTGACTCGGAAGCTTTTGACCAGTTTAAAGATGAAATTATTCCGGGTATTTTACAAAATAAATCTCCCCGTGACCAGATCAGAATTTGGATTGCCGCCTGTTCTACCGGGCAGGAAGCCATCACCGTTGCCATTCTCCTCAAGGAATATCTGGAAGAAAACCACCTTTCAAATCCCATCAAAATATTTGCTTCGGATATTGACAAATCTGCTATTACCGTGGCCAGTGAAGCGGTGTACGATGGGTCCCTTTTGGGAATGGTTCCCAATAATTTATTAAAAAAGTATTTCGAACCAATCAATAGTGAAAAGACGAAGTATTCCGTTGTTAAGACCCTGCGGGAAACTATTGTTTACGCCGTACACGATGCTTTGTACGATCCGCCATTTATCAATCTGGATCTGGTTACTTGCCGAAACATGATGATTTATCTAAACAACAAGAATCAGCGAATCCTGCTTTCCAATTTTCATTTTGCGATTAATTACAAAGGATATTTGTTTTTAGGGCCTAGTGAATCCATTGGTGAATTTAAAAAATCCTTTAAAACAATTTCTTCGAGGTGGAATCTTTACCAGAATATCGCGAAAGAAAAACAACTGCAACCTGCATTCTCCAGAGAACCAGACACCAAACTGGACCATCGGGTCGTCCCCAAGAAAAGTGCACTGGCTCCATTCAAAGTCGCTTTGGAGAAGCCAATCATCAAAGATAAATACTATACCAAGATACTCATTGAACAGTTTGCGCCTACCTGTATTCTGATCAACGAAGACCTGGATATTTTGTTAACCAATGGAAATGTAGATTCTATTCTCAGTTTTCCTCGCGTATCCGGATACTTCAATCTGAAGGAGATGGTTGGTGCCGATGAGTTAATTACATTTAAAAATGGTATTCAAAGATGCAAGGACAACGGCAAGATCAACCTTTACGAAAATATTAATTATAAAAAAAACAAAGTATCTACTATTCTGAATATGCAATTCACTGCGGTACAGGATGAGTACGATGTTGAACAACAAATTTTCATTGTTGAGTTTTTCTTTGATTTAGAAAGTCCAGTAGAGAAAGCAGAAAAAACAACCCTGATTATTCCCAAAGAAACTTTAAAAGTAGAAAAAGTAAAGATTATTCAGCGGGAATTGCGGCAAATGCGGCAGGAAAAGCTGGTACTTGTTCAGGAACTGGAAATGGCTAACGAAGAATTGCAAGCTTCTAACGAAGAACTGTTGGCGGCCAACGAAGAGCTACAGAGTACCAATGAGGAATTGCAGTCAGTCAATGAAGAATTATACACCGTTAATACGGAATTACAAAATAAGGTAAACCAGTTAATTACTACGACCAATGATCTGGACAACCTGCTGAACAGTACGGAGATTGGCAGTATTTTCCTGGATCAGGATTTGAATATCAGGCGTTTTACTCCAGCCATTATCAAACAGTTTGCGCTGCTTGATACCGATATTGGGCGATCCATTACAGGATTTGCGAATTCATTTGTAGATAAAAATATCTATCCGGAAATCGAAAATGTTGTTAATAAGCTAGTTGTATTTGAAAAAGAAATAAAGGACGAGAAAAACAATCACTATCTGATGCGCGTGCTGCCCTATCGAACAGATGCCGGACAAGTGGCTGGAGCAGTATTGACCTTTATTCCAATCAATGAGTTGAAAAAAGCAACTGATAAATTTACGGAAGTAGCAGAAAAGTATCGGGCTGTATTTGAGAATTCGTACGATGGTATTATGTTATTGGACATGAATGGTAAAATAACCTCTTCTAATCATGATTTTGCCGGATTCTCTAAAGAAAAAGTAGTCAACCAATCGCTTCTAAAGCTAATGCCTCATCCTTATGGAGAAGTGCTCAGATTGGCGATGGAACAAGTAATGGAAGGCGAGCCGTCCAGTTTTTTCCATTTTGAAATTGAGCGTACAAAAGGTAAAAAACAATGGTTTTCGGCCACGGTAACACCGGTAATTGTCCAAAAAGAGATACAAGGCCTGGCATTTATTACACGAGACGTAACGGAGCTGAAGGAAAAAGAACTGGAGCTGCGGCAAATGGGTGTTTCACTGGAAAAGCAGGTAGCAGATCGTTCGCAGGAGCTCGCTGTCCGAAATTCAGAACTTAAGGAGATCAATAGCTATCTCGACAGCTTTGTACACGGAGCGGCACATGATTTACGCGCACCCATTACGCAGATCAAAGGAATGCTGGGTTTGTTCCCTAAAATTGAAGATACCAGCAAAAAAGAAGTTGTTTTTCAAGAAATATCTTCCTGTGTGAAGCGACTGGAAAAGACACTAACCGGGCTAATTGAAATGATTGATTTTCAGAAAAATAACAATCGAATTTCCCGTGAGATTAATTTACTTGAGTCTTTTAACGACATTATTGAGCAAGTCGAATACGACATTAAAAGCACAAATGCAGAAATAACAGTAGATATTCCGGAAGACCTAACCATTAGTTTTATTCCAGCTTATATCACCAGTATTTTTTACAACCTGATGAGCAATGCGCTCAAATATCGGGATTATGATAAACCGTTAAAAATTAAAGTTTCGGTGCAACAAGAATTTGAGTTCTTCGTAATAAAAGTTTCCGATAATGGAATTGGTATTGATCTAAACCGTTATGGACACTTTCTATTTCAACCATTTAAGCGACTTACTGTAGAACGAGAAGGAACCGGAATCGGTTTAAGTATTATCAATAACGTTGTTCGTAAAAATGGAGGAAGGATAGAAGTAGAAAGTAACCTTAAAAAAGGTACCCAATTTAAAGTATTTATTAAACCGTTAAATATTCATGAAAATGCCATCATCTAACTGGAATATTTTATTTGTTGACGATTCCAAGACAGAGATTAATTATCTGAAATTGTTGTTTCAATTAACAGACATTCCATTAATTCCCAATTTTATCAATTCTGCTCATCAGGCAATTGAGACGCTGGAAAAATTGGGAAAGGATGAATTTCCTGATATCGTAGTGGTAGATATCAATATGCCACTAATGGATGGCTTTGAATTTGCAAAGATTTATGCTGAAAAATTTAGCGCAAAACATACTAAAACCCGTCTGTTTATTTATAGTACGAGTATTCACTCTGCTGATATCAATCGGGCAGAGATGATGAGTGGTGTTTCTGGTTTTATTGCCAAACCTTTCGATGATAGTACTTTTAAAGATCATATTTATCCTCATTTACCAGAAAATAAGGAACTACAAATTAATTAGGGGGTGAGGAACCCTTCAAAAATAACTTTACACTTTTGACTGCTTCTTTTGCTACTACTCTGCCCAGCCGGACCGATTAACCGACTTAAACCTTTATAACTTATTTTTTAATTGATCCTTATTGGACTTTACGTTGCTAATTATATGTTTCCGTGTTTGCTTTTCAAACCTTTCAGAACCGACATAGTTCTTTTTTCTTAAGTCATTCCTTAGGAATGTTGACAAAATAAATGACGATTCTATACTTCCTCTTTTTCCGCCACTCCTTACATTGGACAAACCAGTTCATTTAACTAAGTCATTGACTATTTTGCAACATGATCAGGTTTTCATGATGATTTTTAAAATCAATAATTTACCTAAATAGATATTTTAATTATCTATATTTAATAATTTACTATGTTATGGCATTTTTTTTGTATTAGACAATAATACAATATTTAACACAAGAAAAAGTATCGAATCTAACATTTAACACCTTAATCTTTTATTAAAAACATTATTAAAAAAAATGAGCTCAGACTACCAGTCGGCGAATATTTACTAAAAAGAATTATCACTATGTGTCAAAGGGAATACTATCACATTGCAGAAAGGCTAAATACTATAAAAATAGATATTAAAGCACTTAAAGAAAATCAGACTGCCTGTATTATGGAAAAGATCCAGATATTAAAAAAGACTAATAGTCTTTTGAGGGAGCAAAATAAATTACTGACTTTACGCCAGAAAGAATTGTCAAAAAGGCGACAACAAGTGGCATAACTCCGGATTTTTAGCCTTGTTCAGACTAAAAAATAACAGCGCCCATATTACCTTTTACTTAATGCCTGTTAGAGTTGTTTAAAACTTCCAAGTAGTTCAAATGCTTTGTATAAACTTAGTACCATATATATGGTATTTTATAAATTATTGAAACTATTTTTCATTAAAGCAGTAAACATTAATATGTAAATTTACATTGTTATGGCTTTGCGTAAAGGCAGTTATATACTTGTCGCAAAGGGATTAAAGAATATAAAATATTATACAATTAGACCTTCCCTAAACAACAACAGGGATCGTTCAGTTAAGAGTGTCTCTGGCCGTCCACACCTCGGTCCTGAAGCCTGCCTTTGATGACCAGTCAGACAGGAAGGTTAAAACGCGCAGACATACTTGAGGGAACATCCTCCAATAAAAACACAGCATGAGTACAAGAATTCAACTAAAAAAAGAAATTCAGCATAAACTGGGCAATCAATCTGTGCCTACCTCTTCTTCTCTACCTGTAGCTACCGTCACCAATTCCTTTCTTCATAAAACAGTACACGCCGCCGGACACGATCTCCGTTCTCCGCTCTTTATCATTCGTTCTTACAGTCAACTACTCCAAAGAACACAGGAGAAAAAACTGTTAGACAATGGTCTGCAACTGATGGATGAAGCGACCATCAAAATGGAAAAAACCATCAACGAACTTGTCCATTTAATTGACATCTATACCCTACCCTTTCCGGATAAAACAACGGTATCTTTTGAGGCAGCCTATGAAACAGCACAATTTCAACTGGTGCATTTAATTAACAAGTATCAACCCAAGTTAACCTACGACTTTAATAATTTTCCAAGCGTTCATTTTGACGAAAAATACCTGACCAATATCTTTAGCTACCTGATCGATAATGCCATTCGACATAACGCCAACAAAGAAGATCTGGAGATTAAAATTTCCTCTAAAAAAGTAGACAACGATCTGGTATTGACCATTCAGGACAATGGCCGGGGAATTGAGGATGACCCCGAAAACGTACAAAGTCCATTCTACACTTATACCACGCAGGAAGATACAGAATGTGTAGGCATGGGACTGGCCAAGTTGCAAGCAATCGCAAAGATGTCGCAAAATTTATTTTACCTGCAAAGCAAGCCGGGTGTTTCGACAACAGTAAGTTTTGTTTTTAGAGACGCTGCGCTGTAGTTAGCCGTTAATTGGTTAATTAGTAAAAACCGGTTAATTGATTTCGTCTTACGCGATGCCAATTTTACAAAGGTGACCAATTATTGCCCCCTTCATTTGCGCTTACTATGCCCCAGCTACGAGAGGTCTGCTAAGAAAGCTTCGGCATTTGTCAACAGCGTTTCTTTCCGTTCCGGATTCATTTTATCGAAAGTCCGCACCAACATTCCCAGTCTTGGATTTTTCAGAAAAAAGTCACGGTTGTTGTCCATAAATCGCCAGAAGAGTCCGTCCCACACTAGTTGCCAATCTCCTTTTTTATAGTTGCTCATTTTCATGATATAGTTCGAACCACTGATGTACGGTTTGGTCGCAAAAAAGCCACCGTCGGCAAACTGGCTCATTCCGTATACATTGGGCACCATCACCCAATCGTAGGCATCTATAAAAACTTCCATAAACCAACGATACACTTCGTCAGGATGAAATTCGCAGAGCAACATAAAATTACCCAATACCATTAAGCGTTCAATGTGATGACAGTAGCCGTCGCGCAATACTATTTTAATTGTCTCATCGACGGGAACGATTCCGGTAGTTCCATCGTAAAAACTTTTCGGAATTTTTCTTTCAAATCCCCAAAAGTTGCGGGTTCGGGATTCGGTCCCTTTGGCTTCGTACATCCCACGAATAAACTCCCGCCAGCCAATAATTTGGCGAACGAATCCTTCCACCGAATTGATAGGCACCTGATTTTTTTCGGCGTACTCCAGCGCGCGATTGACCACTTCGACTGGCGAAATAATTCCGACATTGAGCATCGGCGTAAGTACACTGTGATGTAAAATCGACGCTTCCATAACAATCGCATCTTCGTAATCTCCAAACTGATGAAAACGAAATTCAAAAAACTGTTGGAGCCATTTTTCGGTCGCCGCGCGGGTGTACGGATACAGCGGTTCGTCATTTAACGATCCGAGATTATCGGAAAAATGTTCCTTTACGTAAGCAACTGCTTCTTTCCAGTATTTATCTTTTTTGGGGAAAGAAACGGCCGGTGGCGTTTTTCCTTTGGGATATTTTTTTCTGTTTTCGGCATCGAAGCTCCATTTTCCACCGATGGGTTGATCATCGCCTTCGATAAGAATGTCCCGTTTTTTTCTTTGCTGTTTATAAAAAGTCGTTTGGAAAAAAGATTTTTTGTCGGGTTTAAAAAAGGTAGTTAAATCTTCCCTGGTGTTTATGAACAGTTTGTTTTCATATTCTACCAAATTGATGTTGGATTTTTTTGCGGCTCGACGAAGTCTTCGTTCCAACAAATAATCCGTTGGATTTATAAAGTGTATTTCCTGAACTCCTTTTTTTGCCAACGCCTTTACCAGTTTACGGATATCGTTTTGGGAATCCACTGTTTCGATATAGGTTACCTGGATTTTTTTCTTTTGTAAAAATGCTTTATGCGCTTGCATGGAAGCACGATGATAGGCGATCTTTTGTTTATGAAAATTATACTGTTGAAAAAAGAGATGTTCTTCAACCAGATAGATCGGACATCCGTTTTTGTGGAGTTCGTGGTTTTGAAAGAGTTGGTGAGGGAAGAGGAGATTGATGGTCATGGGTTTTTGAGTTTTGGTTTTTGTAATGCTTTGTAGCAAATAAACAAAAAAAAAGGCAGAGAGTTGGAAGAAGATAAAATATTATCTTAATTAGTAATATAATAAACCAAATTTTTCTTGTCTGTTCTATAAAAAGGTAGTAGTTTCGCGGCCTGAACCTGAATCATCCTGGTAAAATTTCTAATTTTTTTGCATTAATTATTTGCTTCGTTGAAAACCGAGGTTCATCTATTTTGAATAATTTAACAAAATTTTTAAATTCACACTAATGAAAAAAACATTTCAACTACTTTTTATAATTTTATTTTCTTTGTCTATCTTTTCATGTGGAGACGATGATGAAATGAGTGAGCTGGATGGAAGCTGGACGGCGTTATCATCTGAGTTTGATGTAACAACTACCTCCACTACCAACGGGAATGAATTTTCTTCTCAATCCACCGGAAACACTACAGCAATTGATTATGACCTGGTCTTTACCGGTTCCAGTTTTACCACCAGTGGCAGTTATACTTATGACGTTAATACGAGTGTAGATGGCGCAGTAGTTAGTTCAGGTTTAAACCCCGTTAGCGATGTAAGCGGAGCGGGAACTTATACCGTAGATGGTTCTGTAATTACGATTAACGGATCTCTTTTTGAGTTATCATTTAACGGGCAATCTCTGGCAGCTGCAAATGGACCACAGACTGCTGAATTTACGATTAATGGTGATATTTTGACGTTTAATCAAAATGAAGTAATAACTAGTGATCAGAATGGGGTAACCTCTACTTCCACGATCATATCCACTTCCGTTTGGGAAAGACAATAGTTTTTTTTAAAGTTCAACCAAATTAAATTAGTAAAGCCTTTCACATTCTTTAAATGTGAAAGGTTTTTTTTATTCTACAACTTCAGAAATAACTATAAT
>Ga0209831_1001538_pt1 | contig 21001 bp, 13 predicted proteins | sample Maine_Asex4_meta_FD_187451 | JGI IMG/M metagenome (GOLD analysis project Ga0209831, IMG submission 187451) | Marine algal microbial communities from Maine, USA - Maine_Asex4_metaG (SPAdes) (version 2) | ecosystem: Host-associated > Algae > Red algae > Unclassified | place: Maine, USA | collected... | reverse complement strand
GGTAATGCAGTAACTAATATGTCCTGTGATAACAATGGAACCCCTTCCGATCCGAGTGATGATACGTATAGTTTTGAAGTGACCGTAACGGGAGCTAATACGGGAGCGAGTTGGACCGCAAACGATCCAGGAGGAACGACCGGCATATACGGAACGCCAATAAGTTTTGGCCCGTACAATATAAGTGGAGGAGATTTGAATTTTACGATTACCGATATTGATGACCCTGCTTGTACAAGTGCAGTTACCGCAGTTGCGCCAGCACCTTGTTCTGATCAATGTGATATAACCTCGTTGGTTTCTAATATTTTATGTAATGATAATGGAACATCTTCTGATCCGAGTGATGATACTTATACTTTTGAATTAACAGTTACTGGAGATAATACAGGATCTTCCTGGACGGCTAACGATCCAAATGCAACGGTTGGTTCATATGGTTCAACTACTATTTTTGGACCTTTTGAAATATCCAATGGAAACTTGGACCTGACGATTACAGATGATAATGATATTTTATGTACTACTTCATTGAATGTAATTGCTCCGGCACCATGTTCGGGAACGTGTAGTATCGGTAATGCAGTTTCCAATATCAGCTGTGACGATAATGGAACGCCTTCTGATCCAAGTGATGATACCTTTACATTTGAAGTGACCGTGACCGGAAGTAATACGGGCGCTGGTTGGTCGGCTGATGATACGAATGGTACAACAGGTACTTATAGCACCTCTGTGAGTTTTGGACCCTTTGATATCTCAGGAGGTGATCTCAATTTTACTATTTCAGATATGAATGATCCGACTTGTACCACCATCGTTTCCGCAAGTGCTCCTGCGACGTGTTCTGATCAATGTGATATTGATGCAATTGGAGGAAATGTTTTTTGTGACGATAATGGAACGCCTTCGGACCCAAGTGATGATACCTTTACATTTGAAGTTACGGTGAACGGTGATAACGCGGCTTCTTCCTGGACAGCGAATGACCCTAACAACACTAGTGGTTCTTATAATAGTATTACCAGCTTTGGGCCATATCCCATTAGCGGTGGAGACTTTATGTTTACCGTTACGGATAACGTAGATAATTTATGTACCGCAGCAGTCAGTGTAATGGCTCCTCCAGCTTGTTCCGATGAATGTACTATTACCACCATTATTACAAATGAATTATGTGACGATAACGGAACACCATCTGACCCAAGTGATGATACCTTTACCTTTGAAGCAACGGTAACTGGTGACAATACTGGATTATCCTGGACAGCGAGTGATCCGAATGGTACAGTCGGTGCCTATGGGGTAACAGTTCTTTTTGGTCCTTACAATATTAGCGGTGGAAATCTAAGTTTCTCAATTGCTGATGTTGATGATCTAACCTGTAATAGCATTGTAGATGTAATTGCGCCATCAAGTTGTTCAGATCAATGTACGATCGAAGCAACCGCCGGAAATATTCTTTGTGACGACAATGGAACGCCAGGTGATCCATCCGATGATACCTTCACTTTTGAGGTTTCGGTGACTGGTGATAATACGGGAACTTCCTGGATAGCCAATGATCCAAACTTGACAATGGGTGCTTATGGTATGAGTATATCTTTTGGCCCTTACAGTATTTCTGATGGTGACCTGAATATTACCATTATAGATAATGATGATAACGCTTGTACGGTGGATACAAATATTAGTGCTCCTGCACCATGTTCGGGGACGTGTAGTATTGGTAATACAGTATCCAATATTAACTGTAGTGATAATGGAACGCCTTCTGATCCAAGTGATGACACCTTTACCTTTGATGTAACAGTAAATGGAACCAATACTGGAATAAGCTGGATATCTGATGATCCAAATGGTACTACTGGCGCATATAATATGCCAGTTAATTTTGGACCTTACCCCATTAGTAATGGAGATCTAACGTTTGCAATTTCCGACGTTGATGATCTTGTTTGTTCAACTGATGTTGGAGTTGTAGCTCCACCAACTTGTTCGGATGTTTGTGTAATTCAACAGATGGTAAGTAATATACTTTGTAATGACAATGGTACTCCAAATGATTCTTCAGATGATACCTTTACTTTCGAAGTAACCGTAAGCGGTTCGAATACAGGTTCTACTTGGTCGGCCAATGATCCAAATAGTACTTCTGGAGCTTATGATGTGTCTATCCTTTTTGGTCCTTATGAGATTAGTGGTGGGAACTTGAACTTTAGCATATCTGACAATCTGGGAATAGGGTGTAACGTGGGGGTAGTCGTTACTGCACCTGCTAATTGCTCTGATGCATGTAATATTTCTGCCACGAGTGGCAACATTTTATGTGATGATAATGGAACCCCGATTGACCCTAGTGATGATACCTTCACCTTTGAAGTCACGGTGACTGGAGATAATACGGGAGCAAGTTGGACGGCGGATGATCTCAATGCTACCACGGGTTCTTATGGCGCATCTGTTCTTTTTGGTCCCTATAATATAAGTGATGGTGACTTGAATATTACGATTGCTGATGCACTTGATATGGCATGTATTGATTTGGTTGAAATACAAGCACCAAGTCCGTGTTCCGGAACTTGTAGTATAGCTAATTTAGTGTCTAATATTCAATGTAGTGATAATGGAACTCCAACTGATCCAAGTGATGATACTTATACTTTTGATGTAGTGGTTTCTGGCAGCAATACCGGATCAAGCTGGACTGCCAACGATCCGAACGCTACTTCTGGTGGTTTTGGTTCAACTGTAAGTTTTGGTCCTTATAGCATTGCCGGAGGTAATTTGAATTTTAGAATAACAGATTCTGATACGCCTACTTGTTTTACGGATGTAGTAGTTACTGCTCCTGCAACGTGTTCAGACGACTGTCAGATTGATGCTCTAATTTCCAATATACTTTGTAATGACAATGGTACACCAAACGATCCAAATGATGATACCTATACTTTCGATATCATCGTAAGTGGTTCGAATACAGGTTCTACCTGGTCGGCCAATGATCCAAATTTGAGTGCTGGAACATATGATGCAATCATATCTATGGGACCATATCCAATTACCAGTGGTGACCTGAATTTAACAATCACTGATAATTTAAACGCAAACTGTAGCACAAGCATAATCGCCATTACACCGGCAGTCTGCTCCGGAACATGCAGCATTGGCAATTCAGTGAGTAATATTCAATGTAATGATAACGGTACCCCGCTGGATCCCACGGACGATACCTATACGTTTGATGTGATGGTGACCGGAAGTAATACGGGAGTATCGTGGACGTCGAATGATCCCAACGGGACCACGGGAGCATACGGCACTGTAGTGAGCTTTGGTCCCTATGCGATCAGCGGCGGTGATTTAAACTTTACAATTGCGGACTTAGATGATCCAATGTGTACGACCGATGTGCAGGTGACAGCGCCTACCACTTGTTCAGATGCTTGTGTCATCAGTGGAGTTGTAGATAATGTGTTATGTAATGATAATGGAACACCACTAGATCCTTCGGATGACACCTATACATTTGATGTAACGGTATCGGGAATGGGGAATGGTGGTTCGTGGACGTCGAATGATCCAACAGGTAGTACCGGGCTATATGATGTTACCACCAACTTTGGTCCTTACCCAATCAATGGCGGCGGAGTAAGTTTTGTGATCACGGATATAGATAATCCAGGATGTACTGTCCCAATCGATGTAACGGCGCCAGCTACTTGTTCCGGAACATGCAGCATCGGCAATTCAGTGAGTAATATTCAATGTAATGACAACGGCACTCCACTGGATCCCACGGACGATACCTATACGTTTGACGTGACGGTGACCGGAAGTAATACGGGAGTATCGTGGACGTCGAATGATCCCAACGGGACCACGGGAGCATACGGCACTGTGGCGAGCTTTGGTCCCTATGCGATCAGCGGCGGTGATTTAAACTTTACAATTGCGGACTTAGATGATCCAATGTGTATGACCGATGTGCAGGTGATAGCGCCTTCCACTTGTTCAGATGCTTGTGTCATCAGTGGAGTTGTAGATAACGTGTTATGTAATGATAATGGCACACCACTGGATCCTTCGGATGACACCTATACATTTGATGTGACGGTATCGGGAATGGGGAATGGTGGTTCATGGACGTCGAATGATCCAACAGGTAGTACCGGGCTATATGATGTTATCACCAACTTTGGTCCTTACCCAATCAGTGGCGGCGAAGTAAGTTTTGTGATCACGGATATAGATAATCCAGGATGTACTGTCCCAATCGATGTAACGGCTCCAACAACTTGTTCAAGTACATGCAGCATCGGCAATTCGGTGAGTAATATACTTTGTGATGACAACGGCACTCCACTGGATCCTTCGGATGATACGTATACGTTTGATGTGATGGTGACCGGAAGTAATACGGGAGTATCGTGGACGTCGAATGATCCCAATACAGGCACGGGAGCATACGGCAATATGGTAAGCTTCGGTCCCTATGCGATCAGCGACGGTGATTTAAACTTTACGATTACGGATTTTAATGATCCTGCCTGTACGACCGATGTGCTAGTGACACCACCCACCACGTGTTCCAATGGATGTGCCATTGACGCAATTGTTGCCAATTTATTATGTAATGATAATGGAACGCCACAGGATCCTTCGGATGACACTTATACATTTGATGTAACGGTATCGGGAATGGGTAACGGCGGTTCATGGACGTCAAACGATTCAAACGGAAGTACCGGGTTGTATGATGTTGCGACGAACTTTGGCCCTTATCCAATCAGTGGCGGGGGAGTAGGTTTTGAGATTACGGATATCAATAATTCAGGGTGTACCTCCCCAATTACAATTACGTCTCCGGTAATGTGTTCTGAAACATGTAGCATCGGTAATACGGTAGATAATATCCTTTGTAATGATAACGGTACCCCACTAGATCCATCGGACGATACCTATACGTTTGACGTGACGGTGACTGGAAGTAATACAGGAGTATCGTGGACATCGAATGATCCCAACGGGACGACCGGAGCATACAGCACTGTGGTGAGCTTTGGTCCTTATGCGATCAGCAGCGGTGATTTAAACTTTACGATTGTGGACTTAGATGATCCAATGTGTACGACCGATGTGCAGGTGACAGCGCCTTCCACTTGTTCAGATGCTTGTGCGATTAGTGCAGCTGTTTCCAACGTATTGTGTAATGATAATGGCACACCATTAAATCCTTCGGATGATACCTATACATTTGATGTGACGGTATCGGGAATGGGGAATGGCTTATCGTGGACAGCAAATGATCCAGGAGGTAGCACGGGCAACTATGGAGTTATGACTAACTTTGGTCCTTACCCAATCAGTGGCGGATCGGTAAGTTTGGTGATTGCGGATATAGATGATGCGGGCTGTACCGCCCCAATTACAGTAACTCCACCATCGGCATGTTCTGATTGTCAAATAACAGTGGAATTAGGAGATGAATTAGTTTTGGGATGTTTAGTGCCGACGAGTGAAGTAACAGCTGTTTTCATGGGAGTTGACCCAGCCGATGCTATCATTACTTGGAATGGACCAGACCCTTCTTTACAGAACGGGCAGGCTTCTCAATCCATTGAGTTGGCAGGAACCTATTACGTAACAATAAGCGATTCAAATGGATGTAATGCAGTGGATTCAATAATTGTTTCGAATGGTATTCAACCAACAGCCATGATTGAAGGAGAATCCATCCTTGATTGTAGTACACGATGTGTATTTCTTACTGGTTCAGCTGATATAGCTGATGTCTCTTATGTATGGTCCGGTCCAGGGGTTAGTTTAGATAACTCAGGCAATCAGACGATTAGTGTTTGTGAAGCAGGGATTTTTGATTTGATCGTCATAAATAATATGGATGGGTGTGAAAGTCCACCGGTTAGTATTACGGTCACAGAAAATAGTATTTTTACTTTGTTGATCAATGGAGACGAACAAGAAATAGAGTTTGGAGAAACGGCAAATCTAGAAATTTTCTATGATATCTCAAGTTCTGAAATTGATACTATAGTATGGACGCCATCTATCTGTGATGGATGTGAATCAATTGATGTACAGCCAACGGAAACAACTACCTATTCTGTTGAGGTAGTTGATATCAATGGTTGTGTTCAAATTGCGAATGCCACAGTTGCCGTAAGAATAGGAAGAGATGTGTATATACCAAATGCGTTTTCTCCAAATGGAGACGGCAGGAATGATATATTCTCAATTTATTCTGATGACTTATTAAATGTTAATGAAATAGGGGTTTTTGATCGTTGGGGCAATAATGTTTTCAAGCGTGAGAACCTTGCCCCTGATGGAAGCGAAGGCTGGAATGGTACTTTTAGAGGAGAAGCTATGAATCCCGGAGTATTTACCTATTTTGCGAGAGTAACGTTTTTGAATGGAAGGGAAGAAATACTATCAGGATCAGTTACATTGCTTAAATAGGGTCTCTTTAAAATTAGCTAAAATGTTCATTATGAGCATTTTAGCTAATTTTTTTGCCAAAAAAGTTCCCGAAATCCTCTGAAAAGGGTAGTGATGTGATGACTGATTGGAAGGTAGTTTTGGCAACATGACGGCCAATGCAATCAATATTGCCAAACGTAACAAGCCTCCATCGCAGAAAGTAGCAGCGTAATATGTTTTTAACCAAGACAGATTTTTTAATAAACGGATAGCACCGATAGAGCGATGATGCAGAGTATTAGACATATATCAAGTAAAACATATTTTTTTATAAAAAATAAGAAATACCAACCCAAATTTTACTCGGATTGGCATTTTTTGAGGGAATTACAGTGGGACCCTATCTAAACTAATAACATTCCTGAAACCATTTAATCCACCTCGTCCCACAGCATATCATCCTTAAAATCATCAATCTCCCGACGTTCTCTTTTGGTCGGACGACCCGCGCCTTTCTCCCTACGTTCTGCCTGCGCTTTTCCGACAAACCAATCTTTAAATTTATTCATTTCTTCGTCCGGTGTCAGATTTTTATAACAGGGCTGAGCGAGAGTAGCGGACACCCGTTTATTGATGAGATCGATCACCTCAAAAGTCAAATTAAAACCCTCTTTCTTTACATAGACAAGTTCATGGCGAGTAACGAGATAAGAAGGTTTGACATTTTTCTCTCCGACTTTTACCCGACTGGATTTACAGGCCTCCGTTGCCTGCGAACGAGATTTAAAGATTCGAACACTCCAGAGCCATTTATCAATTCTTACTTTATCCATCGTTGTAAATAAAATTAGTTAAAAATAAAAAAGCACGAAAAACGCAATTGCTGCGTCCTTCGTGCTTCCGATTATTTAATGTACGCTACCAAACGAACCGTACTTTTAGCTAAATAGTTCTGTACCAGCGAAGTGAAAATCAGCTTCGATCTGTGCATTTTCATCAGAATCAGAACCGTGAGCGGCATTTTCTCCTACGCTTTTGGCGTATTTTGCGCGAATGGTACCTTCGGCTGCCTCTTTAGGATTGGTAGCTCCGATCAGTTTACGGAAATCTTCCACTGCATTGTCTTTCTCTAAAATAGCCGCTACAATCGGGCCGGAAGACATAAAATCAACCAATTCTCCGTAGAATGGTCGTTCTTTGTGTACTGCGTAAAATTCACCCGCCTGCTCTTTAGTCAGTCGCGTATATTTCATTGCTACAATTTTAAATCCTTTTTCGTTAATCATCGCTAGGATGTTACCAATGTTACCCGCTGCTACTGCACCTGGTTTGATCATTGTGAAGGTTCTTGTACCTGCCATTATTGTAATTTAGTATGGAAAAGATTTATTAATAATAAAATGCTATTCCGGTGAAAAATGCTGATTAATTTTGAATTTGCAAAAGTAAGGAAGCTATTGCTAACTTGCAAGGTGAATTTTTTTTAAAATAACTGGGCATATTAATCAACGTAGGAACAAGGCATTGCCTTGTTACGTTAATCTGTTAACTTAACCTTCTCTGCGGTCTTTCTTGAGTTTTTCAAATACTTTAGAGGACGATACCTATGCGTTATAAGGACCGATTAACTAATCACTGATCACTGATCAGCTGTTCTTAATGTCTTAAAAAAGTTTAACAATTCGAAATACATACCAATCTAGTGCCTTCGGCACTAAGTTGTTGATTAGTTAATCGGTGGATCAGTCACATAGTACGCAATGCGAACGTAACCATCCTGGTTGCGCTCTTACATCAGGATTACCTAATATTTGACCGACTACTGATTAACCAATAAACTGATTAACAATTATTTACAAAGAGTATATTTATTTATGAATTTTAAATTACTTTATTAAACACCATGAAATAAACACACCATCAGATCTATCAAGCACCCTTAACCTTTTATACATAGAAATTTAGTTCCGGAAGCACTAGTTCCCGAATCACTAGGTAACGCCCATTTTAAGTCCTTGATTGGCAAAAAATAGTTCGCCTGGAATCTGCATTTATTTAATTGCCATTCCTTAAGGTTATGCTCCCGTTTGTATTACTGCCTAATTTTTACCAACTTCGCATTTGAATTAAGACATATGGAAAATATTGCTGAATTAAAAACTTTTCTTTCTATTCCCAAAGATATAGTGATCTGTTCGCATCGAAACCCAGATGGGGATGCGATTGGTTCTTCTCTGGGTTTATATCATTTTCTCAATAAAATGGGACATACCGTGAGGGTTGTTTTCCCATCTGAGTATCCTAATTTTGTCGCATGGTTGCCCGATGCAGAATCGGTGATTATTTATGATATTGAATCCGATAGAGCAGAAGAAGTAGTAGATCGGGCTGATTTGATATTTTGCCTTGATTTTAACTCGCTTAGTCGGATTGATCGCCTGGGAGAGCATATTGGAAAAACGGATACACCCCTGGCAATGATTGATCACCATCTTTATCCGGATCTGAACGCGCTTTATGAAATATCTGATCCATCTTCGAGTTCTACCTGCGAACTGGTGTATGATTTTATTCAGATGATGGATATGCAAAAAGAGTTGGATGTTCCCATTGGTGAATGTCTTTTTACAGGAATTTTGACAGATACGGGTTCCTTTAAATACAGTACTTCTCCCAAGCTTTTTAGAATTGTTGCTCATCTGATTGAGATCGGAGTAGATGATTATAAAATTCAGGATTTGATATTTAATGCGCAATCTGAAAAACGTCTTCGTTTGTTGGGCCATTGTCTGGCCAATCGGATGGAAATATTACCAGCATTTCATACGGGTATTATCTATCTGACTCGCAACGACTACGATCTCTTTAATATTCAACGGGGAGACACGGAGGGAATTGTAAATATGATGTTGACAATGAAAAATGTAAAAGTTGCTGCCTTTATCATGGAGCAACCAACGATTGTCAAGCTTAGTCTGAGAAGTAAAGGAGATTTTTCTGTTCAGGAAATTTGTCAGAAACACTTTAAAGGTGGCGGACATAAAAATGCTTCCGGTGGAGCCTCTTATTTTTCTCTGAAAAAGACCATTCAAAAACTAAAGGATATTCTACCCGAATATCAAACTGCGTTAGATAATGCCAAACCTTACTAAGGATATAATCATGAAATACCCGATAATTTTAATTTTAACAATCCTACTGTTTTTCGGTTGTCAGGAAAATCCTGCCGAGCATAAATCCGCTGAAAAACCGGTGGTGACTTCACCGCGAAAGAACCAACTTCCGGTAGCGGCAAAAGGCACCACCGCCTCTGGTTACGATTACCAATTGCATGTGCAAAATAATGGTACCCGTCCCATCATAGGAGATGAGGTGGTTTACCATCAGTTACTTATGAAAAATGACAGTATTGTTCGTTCTACTTACCTGAACTTCGAGCCGACTACTGCCGTCATGCCTGCTAAAGGAGATGTAGCTGATCCACCGCCACCGTCTTACGAAGGATTATTTTTGATGAGCATTAATGACAGTATTACGTTGTTACAGCTAATGGATTCTGTCAAAAATTATCAGCGTCCTCGTTGGTTAAAAAAGTCAGATACGTTGAAGTATACGTTGAAATTACTCGATATCCGTCGTAAGGAAATCGTTGAAGCAGAACGGGATTCACTCAAAGGAATTGAACTGATCATGATTGGACAAAGTCAGCAATGGATCAAGGATTATCAAGCGGGTAAGTTAGAAAATCTTACGAAAACAGATTCTGGCCTCAGCTATGTTATTCATGAAGAAGGAACTGGAAAAGAAGCCGCCACTAAAAAATATATTCAATTGCATTATGCAGGCTTTAAAATGGATGGAAGCATCCTGGATAATACTTATTCGCGTAATCAGCCAGCTCCTTATCGGGTTGGAAATAAAGGAATCCTGGGTTGGGATGAACTGTTACCCAAATTAAAGGAAGGCGGAAAAGCTACGGTCTTTGTTCCATCTGCATTGGCCTACGGAGTCAAAGGAAGAGAACCGAAGGTAGCTCCCAACGAAGATTTGGTATTTTATCTGGAAGTGGTAAAAGTGAATTAGAGGCGTTAAGGAACGGTTCAAAAATAACGTTACACTTTTCTAAACAAAGAAACACTTAACAAAAACAAACAACTATGACTAGCGATCAATTAAAAGCCTTGTTAGAAAGGCTACACTCTGTAAAGCAATATCTTTGACGTCGATCAAAGAAAATTAAAAATAGAAGATAAGAAACAGCAGACGATGGACCCTGAATTCTGGAATGATCCGGATCGGGGTAAAAAAGTGATGAAGGAATTGAAAACCCACCAATACTGGATCAAGGTGTACGAAGACCTCAAAACAGCTATTGATGAAGCAGAAATTCTTAACGAATTTTTTAAAGATGGGGAAGGAACCGAAGCAGAAGTAGCGACCAAATATCAGGCGGCACTCGATGCTATGGAAGAGACTGAATTCAAATCGACCTTAAATAAACCGGAGGACGAATTAAGCTGTATTTTGGAAATTAACGCCGGAGCCGGTGGTACTGAAAGTTGTGACTGGGTTGAAATGCTGTTGCGAATGTATACCATGTATGCCGACAAAAACGGTTATAAATGGAAGACCATCAGTCGAACTGACGGCGATGTCGCCGGCATCAAATCTGTGGCTATCGAAATTTTGGGTGACTACACTTATGGTTATCTGAAAGGAGAAAATGGTGTCCACCGTCTGGTCAGGATCAGTCCGTTTAATGCGCAGGGAAAGCGGCAAACTTCTTTTGCCTCTGTTTTTGTTCATCCATTAATTGATGATACCATCGAAATAGAAGTCAATCCTGCAGATATCGAATGGGATACTTTTCGGGCGAGTGGTGCGGGTGGACAGCATGTTAACAAGACAGAATCTGCGGTGCGTCTTCGACACCTTCCTTCTGGAATTGTCGTCGAATGTCAACAGGAACGATCTCAACATCTTAACCGTGAAAAAGCGATAACTGTATTGAAATCTCGTCTTTACGAAGCGGAGATTGAACGGCAAAATGCTGAACGGGATAAGGTGGAAGCTGGAAAGACCAAGAACGAGTGGGGTGCACAGATTCGCTCATATGTATTGGACGACCGGCGGGTTAAAGATCATCGTAGTAATTATCAAACGGGGAATACGGATGCAGTGTTAGATGGAGATATTCAAGCTTTTTTAAAAGCTTTTTTGATGATTAAGAAATAAGGAATGTTGATAAAATAACGTTACACTTTTGACTATTTTTTTGCTGCCTCGCCTGACCGATTGGGCAGGGTTACTAAAATACACATTATGCTATGGCACAACTCCGTTTTTAGGACTTTAATTAGTAATAAAATAACCAAGTTTAGAATATCAGTTTATTTATTACAGTTGCTGATGTTTTGTTACCAATTTGCTAAAGGGTAACAAGTCTAAGGAATGAGTTTTTAGGAAATATCCAGTAATATGAGTGTAAATCTGATGATTGAGCTAAATTAAAGGTGCAATATAGTACATTATAACATTTTAATTGCAACAAAACACTACACCCTCCGGGTGGGCCCACCCCCTGAATTTGACCGAAGGTTTGCATGCACGCCTTGCAGCGAGCGAAAACCAACACCAAACTCCTGGCTCCGCTATGAACTTGTACAGCTTCGCCACCCTAACTCAGGACAATTCCCACGTTAGTTATGTAAAAAAATTAAAAAAAGCGCGCTGTGAAATCACAAAATGATCCGTTTATCTAAAAATATAGTTCTACTGAATCAACAGCAAGTTGCAAAATTAGTTTTAAAAAACCTAATAATAAACAAAATATTTTAAAATTAATCAATCCCAGTTGTGAATCAACTAAAATTTTTTCTCCAACTATCCACGGCGGCTGTTTTTTTTGGGCGAGCCTATCAGTATCTTTTTTGGGATGCGCCTTTCCGTGCCTTACTATGGGACGAGCAAATGATGTCCGGTATCGTAAGGGCATTTTCTTCTTTAACCTGGGAACAATACATCAATAATCTATCGGTCGATGATGGTATCAATCAAGCAATAAATGGTTTTGGGTGTTTCTACCTCATCTGCGGAAGCATCACCCTGGGAATGAAATGGATGCCCCGGTTTCTCCAACGATTTATTTTATTGGGTGGAGCAGGACTAATATTTCTGGCGCTATTATTATGGAAAGAAAAATTCTATAGCGTTGGACAGTTCTTTGAATACGCACTACAGTTTAGCTTGCCCTTCTTTTTTTACTATTTAATCCAGCAGCAGGAAAATCCGGGTAAGTATTTTATCTTTTGGTTGAAATTAGCAACGGCGATCACTTTTGTTTGTCATGGACTCTACGCTGTAGGCTATTATCCTCAACCTGGTACTTTTATGGAAATGACCGTGGAAATCATGGGCTGGTCGGATGATACGGCTTCTGGATTTTTAAAACTAATGGGCGTTTTGGATTTTATAGTGGCTATCTTGATTTTTATACCTAAAACCGCTCGTTTGGCTTTAGGCTACATGGCTGCCTGGGGGTTCTTAACTGCCTTGGCGCGGATCTGGACCAACTTTGATTTTGGAAACGTTATAGAACATCTACATCAAACTGGATTTGCATTTTTATACCGAGTAGGTCATTTTCTGGTGCCGCTGGGGTTGTGGTGGAAAGAGCGAGAGGAGAGAGCGTAAGGATCGATTAAAGAAAAGTAGCCAAATTGTTAAATTTTTCCTTATCTGTTATAATTGTTAATCGGTGAATTAGTGAATCGGTTAATCGGTGAATTAGTCTTTTTAACGTCCATGCATTTTATAAATTTATAGTACTGTAAATTTTATATAAATAAATTTTTTGCCCCAAGCACTAAATAACTGGGCATATTGATCAACGTAGGAACAAGGCATTGCCTTGTTAGGTTAATCTATTAACTTAACCTGCTCTGCAGTCTTTCTTGAGTTTTTCAAGTACTTTAGAGGACGATACCTATGCGTTATAAGGACCGATTAACTAATCACTGATCACTAATCAACTGTTCTTAATGTCTAGAAAAAGTTTAACAATTTGAAATACATACTAATTTAGTTCCGGAAGCACTAGTATACATTTCAAAGCGCCAAGCCTACTTACAAACGCTCCAACTGCCCATTTTTATTCTCTACTACCTCGATCGGCTGCGAAGCGTTCTTGGTAGGAAAATTCTTAAAAACTACCTGATCCAATTTTGCCTTTACCTCATCTTTTACAATATTAAAGCGTGGAATATCACCTGCTGGCATCGGATCTGGTGGAGGAAGATTTTCTTTAAGGTGATTGACCTGTTTGCCATTTTTCCAAAATCGGAAACAGACGTGCGGACCGTTGGCGAGTCCCGTTTGTCCAACAAAACCAATGGTTTGTCCTTGCTTGACGTGTGTGCCTACATTGACACCCGGCGCGAAACGAGACATGTGGAGATATTGAGTTTGGTAAACATCATCGTGCTTGAGTTTGACAAAATTTCCGTTGCCACGGGTACGGCTGCGTTTGATTACAAGTCCATCTGCTACCGCATAAATTGGGGTGCCAGTAGGTGCTGCGTAGTCTGTTCCAAAGTGCGGTCGAGTCCGGCGAAGAACCGGGTGAAAACGACGAAGATTATACCGAGAACTGATGCGGCTATACTTTACTGGGGCTTTTAGAAAAGCCTTTTCCATTGAGCGTGCTTCCAGGTCATAATAACCCGCATGCTTTTCGTTTTCGAAATGAATCGCATAATACTCGTTGTCTACATTTTTATAATAAGCACCGAGAATTTTACCGATACCTACCGGCTGCCCGTCGATAGATCGTTCTTCGTAGACGAGCTTAAAGCGGTCTTCTTTTTGAATATGATGAAAATCAATCGACCAGGCCAAAGCATCTTCCATGCTCGCGGCTAGTTCAAAACTCATTCCATTGTCAGTCATGGCATTCCATAAAGAGGATTGAATAATTCCGGCACCGGTTTTTACAGAGGTGCTGACGGGACGTTCAACCTTGTTGGCCGTTTTGTTTTGTAAGTCGAAAATTACATAACTGAACACGCTGGGCTCGTAAATAAAGTATCGGGCAGCCTGGCTGGTATCTTTTGCTAAAATGGTATACGGTCGATCGGCACGCAGGCCACGAACATCAAAACTGTCCTTGGTGGCGCGGGCCAGTTCGTCGATATCTGCAAATGGCACCTTATGGCGTAGCAGAATATCTGCGAGAAATTCATTATTTTGAATGGTATCGCGGCTGACTTGAAACGTATCAAGGACTAAACCGTATTGAATAGTGGGTTGAGGAATAGGAAAGGCAGCGATTGACTGGATTTGCGCTTTGGAAGCGACCTGTTGTTTGTTATTCAGAGTAAGTAAAACAATACCAAAGCCAACAATTGCCAGTCCCAGTACTATTATACTTATTCTAAAATTGCTCTTTTTTATCTTTGCACCCAATAATCTGGACGCTTCTTCTCTTAATTTCACACTTAAAGGATTACGGCTAATTAATGGGTTATAAACACTTGAAAATCAGTAAAATATACTATAAACTTACGTAAAACGATCAACGCTGGGCAAGCTTATGTACGGTCATGGGATAAATAATTGAATGTTGTGTAGCAGTCGTAATTTTCGTTTTAAAAGAGTTGGAACAAAGATAATATTATATTTCAGAATTCTGGTAATAAATGGTATGTTTTCATGATTTTTACTACCAAGGTCGTTTTAGGCTTTGAAAATTCTTAATTTTGCTTAGGATCAATAACCAATTATTCTAACCAACCATCCAAATTATTAATTATTAATTAATTATTATGTTTAAAAAAGAATTAAAAAATTTACAACCGGCTGCGCTAGTAGAGCGTACTATCCGAAAAGGACTAGGCAAATTGAGCAGCTCGGGAGCCCTTGTGGTTAACACGGGCAAATTTACGGGACGCTCTCCTAAAGATCGTTTTATCGTGGAAGATGACATCACTTCTCAGCGTGTAGATTGGGGAAATATCAATATCCCGATTGCCGCCGAAAGCTTTCAGCAACTTTATGATAAGATGAAAACCTACGCTTCTAGTCTGGACGAGGTTTATGTACGGGATGCTTACGCTTGTGCAAATCCAAAATACCGCCTCAATGTGCGGGTATACAGCGAATATCCGTGGCAAAATATGTTTGTCTATAATATGTTCTTGCGATTGACCGAAAAAGAACAGGAAATTTTTACCCCCGACTGGGAAGTATTTGCATTTCCTGGTGTAATAGCTGATCCTAAAAAGCATGGTACCCGACAGGAGAACTTCTCGATTGTGAATTTCACGGAGAAGAAAATTATCATCGGAGGAACTGCTTACACAGGAGAAATCAAAAAAGGAATTTTCTCGGTTTTGAATTTTCTGCTACCCGTAGAAAGAAACGTTTTGTCTATGCACTGCTCGGCAAATACCGGAGCAAACGGAGATACCGCTTTGTTTTTTGGTCTATCCGGTACCGGAAAAACGACTTTGTCCAATGATCCGGCCCGACGCTTGATCGGAGATGACGAACACGGCTGGTCCAAGGAATCTGTTTTTAATTTTGAAGGCGGTTGTTATGCCAAGACGATTGATTTGTCTCCAACAAAAGAGCCGCAAATTTTTGCAGCGATTAAGTTTGGTGCTTTGTTGGAAAATATAGGTTTTGAAGAAGACGGCTGTACCGCCAATTATGCCGATACTTCGATTACCCAAAATACCAGGGTCAGTTATCCGATTTATCATATTGACAATATCATGTTTAAATCCCGGGGCGACCTTCCGGAAAATATCTTTTTCTTAACTTGTGATGCTTTCGGCGTATTGCCTCCGATCAGTAAGCTGACCCCGGATCAGGCGATGTACCATTTTATCAGCGGATATACGGCAAAGATTGCGGGAACCGAAGAAGGAATTAACGAACCACAGGTGACGTTTTCTGCTTGTTTCGGTGCACCTTTTTTACCATTGCATCCAGCAGAATATGCAGAGATGTTGGGCGATAAAATTGAAAAAGGAAGTCAGCGAGGTGATGGAAAAATTAACGTTTGGTTGGTCAATACCGGCTGGACTGGTGGAAAGTACGGCGAAGGAAATAGAATAGAATTGTCCTATACGAGAGCAATGATTAAGGCCGCTTTGACAGGTGTGTTGAGCAAAGTAGCATACCACAAGCATCCTATCTTTCAGTTGGACATGCCCAAGTCCTGCCCGGATGTTCCCAACGCGGTACTCAATCCACGGGATACCTGGCGCAACGAACAGGAGTATGATCAGGTGGCCAATGACCTGGCCAGCCGCTTCGAGGAAAATTTTAAGAAGTATAGTGATAAAGCGTCGGAAGCGATTACGGGGGCGGGACCGAAAGTGACAGCGAAGTAAGCCATTGGTGTATTTAGAAAATAGAAAGATAGCTGCCCTGAGTGATTGGGGTGGCTATTTTTTTTAATGATTATAATTTTAATTTTAAAATGAGTGCGCCTCTTATATCTGTTTTTAGAAAACCGTAAAAAAAATATTTTTCCTTTTGTGATAACGTTTTAAACGTTCTGATATGGATTGAAATAGTAACAGTATTAGTTTAGTTGCTTGATATTTATGGTGGAGCGTTCTATTAAATTTTACCTTTTTTTAGCTGTCTAAGATATTCAAATATTGAAAACGGTGCTTCCCCAATTTCAATATCAGTATAAGCAGGATCATAAGGATATAATCCTCCATCATCATTAATCGTATCCTCAGCTAGCGTATCCGCATCGGTTTCAATTATCTTATCGTTTGTCTCTATCATTATCATGAAAATAATTTAGACAAAATTAATTGACACTTAAATACACGCATCGAGTTTTATACACTAAATACTATTTTTATTAAAATAGCAACCCTAATATTTAAAAGCCCATCGTCCATCCTCACCGATTGAAGTGCTCACCGATAAAAGAAAGCCCATTGTCCGCCAAACACATTATTGGCAGAGAAAAAAGCCCATCGTCACCCCATCGTCACCCCATCTTCTCCACCTTCACCATCACCGCCTCCATCAATTCTTTCTTATAACCGACCATCCTTTTCATCAACTTCTTATCCGCCGTCCCTAAAATCTGCGCCGCCAACAATCCCGCATTCTTCGCCCCGTCCAGCGCCACCGTCGCAACCGGAACCCCTCCCGGCATCTGCAAAATAGACAACACCGAGTCCCAGCCATCAATCGAATTACGCGATTTGATCGGCACCCCAATTACCGGTAGCGGAGAGAGCGAGGCCACCATACCTGGCAAATGCGCCGCTCCACCGGCACCCGCAATCACCACTTTGATCCCCCGCTGGTGGGCCTTTTCGGCAAATTTATATAAGCGTTTGGGCGTACGGTGCGCCGAAACAATCGTCATTTCAAAGGGTACCTCTAATTGCGTAAGGATGTCCGCAGCTTGTTGCATAACGGGCAAATCCGAATCAGAACCCATGATGATACTGACGAGTGGAGTAGGGGGATTAACTTTCTTTTTGGACATGACTAACAATTTTTAAGGTGTTTTTAATAGTTCTAACTTTTTCAATCGCGGTTGCCACATCTTTTGCCAACGCAGTAGCGTGACCCATTTTTCGAAATGGCCGGGTATGTGTTTTTCCGTAAAGGTGTAAATGACAATCCGGTAAATCCAGGCAATACGCCATTCCTTCGTATGCGACGGGACCCGTATGGCCATCGGCTCCGAGCAGGTTGATCATCGCAGCGGGCTGACGCTCGGTCGTGTCGCCGAGTGGCCAGTTGAGGATCGCGCGAAGGTGCTGCTCAAACTGGGAAGTAACGCAACTGTTTATTGTATGGTGTCCACTGTTGTGCGGTCGGGGTGCTACTTCGTTGATCAGCCATTTCCCTTCTTTGGTCAGAAAAAATTCTACCGCGAGTAGTCCACAGAGTTGATAGGCTTCGATGACCTGACGGGCCATTTTGGTCACTTCACTGGCTTGTTCCGATGATAGTGCTGCGGGACAAAACAAGAGTTCTACTAAATTAGCAGTTGGATGAAACTGCATTTCTACTGGTTCAAAAGTCTGACAATCTCCGTCGGGATTTCGTGCGACGACGACCGCGATTTCTTTATCAATGGGTACCAACGGTTCAATCACACATCCGCCCGGTAAGCACTGATCCATCATTCCGGCATCTTTAATAACGACCACGCCTTTTCCATCGTAACCTGCTTCTCTTGATTTTTGAACAAAAGGGTAGGAGACTGCGCCACGATCAATCGCTGCTTGTAGTTCATCAATATTTTTATACAAATGGAAGGGGGCCGTAGGCAAACTATTTTTTTCGTAAAACTGCTTTTGTAACCCCTTATCTTTGATGATTTCCAAAATGTCGGGATCGGGATGAATGGTTTTTCCAGCCGTCTTTAAGGTTTTCAAAGCAGCAATATTGACATGCTCTATTTCCACGGTAATTACATCCGCCTGCTGGCCAAAAGCCACCACGTCATCGTAATTATTAAAATCTCCAGTAAAAAATTTGGTACTCACCGGACCACCCGGATAATCCGGCGATTGGTCGAGCATATAGATGGGTAGGTCCCAGGGATGCGCCGCGAGCGCTAGCATTTTTCCTAACTGGCCTCCGCCTAAAATTCCCACTACGGGCAAAGTTTTACTCATGGTATTGATGGTTTGTTTTATGCCACGAAAGTACATAAAACAGGTCGATCGACCAAGCGGGTGCACCTTGTAATTATATTTACGTCGCCGCTTTTATGATAGGGACTTTGTTATAGTATAGGTATGTCCTGAAAATACAAAAGCCCCCCATTACCAAAGCAACGAGAGGCCGTCCCAAAAACTGATTTTAAATAACTTAAAACAGCTTTTGTTTAACACACAATCACCTAATTCTTAAGTTCTGTGAAAACTGTATTTTTTGTATTTTTTTGTATTTTTTGTAAGTTGGATATTTTGTAATATCGTTTTATTCGGGGGAATGAAAGCTAGGGAGGGAATGTAAGCGTTCAGTTATCAAAATTGTGGTGGCCGTTTCCTAAGCCTTATCTGTAAGTTGTCAAAAATTGTATTGGCTGTTTCCTAAGCCTTGTTTTGTAAGTTGTAAGTTGTCAAAAATTGTAGTGGCTGTTTCCTAAGCCTTTTTTATAAGTTGTAAGTAAGTACGTTTGATGATTCAAATTTAAGGCAATCAGAGGTTGGAATACATACCCTATTAACGGTAATATTAGTATTGATAAATAATTAATTATTTTAACTACTGATGGTTAGTGGTTTATAGTTTGCTTATAAAAAAATGTATTTGAAATAAAATTGAATTATTACACTTTTTTCATTTTTTAAGCAATATTTATTTTGAATAGTCGCAAAATCACTTATTTTAACTCATTCACAGGGGTGTAATTGGAAGAAATATCCAGCAGCATACAATTTCACCTGATTTTCTACAGAAGGCCAGCCATTTCTCTCTGTAAGTTAGCACGTGCCTGTGCTTCGTACTCCTTAAAAATCGGGGTATAGTATATATGTGTTCTTTCCAAAAAATGCTGTAGCACCTTTTTACGTCCGAGACGATACAACAAGTCGGGGTACATCCAGTACTCCCGACGAATGGCTTCTGTATATTGATCATAAAGATTTTCATTGGTAGCCAGGATGGCCAGATCAGCATCTAAAAAAGCCAATTGCTCGGGGATGTCCATTAACGGCTTATGCTGAGCGGTACTTTCGATAATGGTCGTAATCGTTTGTACCAAATCTGTGGATAGAATAGGAGTCAATACTTTTTTTGCAATGAGCGCACTTTTGGTCTCATTGTCCTTTCGGGTAGCCTTATATATATAGTCGTGAAAAAAAGTCGTCCAGTATAAAATGGGCTGATTCAAGTCTGAAATTAGAAATTGGTCAAAAATTTCCGTGATGGAGTAGAGGTGACTTAGATTGTGATAGGCGCGGGAGGAAACGTTGTGTGCGGTAAAAATTTGTTGCCAGATGTTTTCGCTATAAGAACGGTCAATCAATTGACTATCAGTAAATAATATAAATTTATTTTTTAGTACTAACACAAAATCAGCTTCTGGTTTCACGAGTGGTTTGTGTAGCTGGATAGGTAATTCTGTCATATTATGAAAATAAAAATTAAACAATATTCGCTCTAAAATAGCCAAAACGGGGAACCAAAAGAAAGGTTTTGCGTAAGCTATTTCGAATCCTCCTATTTCCTAAATTACTGTTTGGATTCAAAATTCCGGACCATTTCTATGACCAGACTTTTTCTGTCAGAGCTGATGAGGTAAAACAGCCAGATCAGTGACTGATACAATGAGTCCATTATATCAAAAGAACGAAAGATGAAGTTACAAAAAGTAACCCAGCAAATTCAAAATTACCATTATTCAGATACTGATTACCTTGATCTGAGTAGTCTGGAATTGACAACGATCCCTAATGAGGTGTTCGACCTCCCCAATTTGCGGGTGCTCGATTTATCTAATAATCTGATCGCCCGGTTACCAGAAAAAATGGAAGCGCTAAAAGAATTGGGCGTTTTA
>Ga0209831_1001535_pt1 | contig 21015 bp, 28 predicted proteins | sample Maine_Asex4_meta_FD_187451 | JGI IMG/M metagenome (GOLD analysis project Ga0209831, IMG submission 187451) | Marine algal microbial communities from Maine, USA - Maine_Asex4_metaG (SPAdes) (version 2) | ecosystem: Host-associated > Algae > Red algae > Unclassified | place: Maine, USA | collected... | reverse complement strand
GCTATACATGCGCGCCCCACTATATGCCGCCGCCGCCACCGTCCGCTCCCTTTTGCCCCACCGTCGCCGTCACCACCGATTGGTGCCGCCTGCCTTGGCGCCACCGTAGCCGACCCCGGTCATGAGGCGCGCCGTTGTCCGGACCCACCGGTTTTCTGATGCCCCTGCGGAGATGCCGTCGCGGCGACACGGCCGGCTACGCGCGGCGCGGTACTGGCGGTGACGCCCCGCCGGCGCTGGACGCCGTTGGTGGCGGCGCGCCGCGGCGGCGGCAGCGACCCACCGCCGGCGGCGGCAGTCAGTGGGCGGGAGTGCGGCCTAGCGCGACGCGCGGCTGCCACCGCGACGCGCGGCTGCCACCGTTGCGACTCTCGTTCAGTGTATTTTTTCCCTATTGCATAAAATGGGCGGCCCCCGCCGCCACCGCCATCATAAAAAAGCACCATCGCCAGCAGAGGATGGCTTGGCGGGAGGAAACCGCCCGCGGCGGTCGCCGCCATCAAACAGTATGGCAACCGCTTTGCTTCTTTCCCACCAGTTGTAAACCCCCCGCCCCCAACCGACAGCCGTCCTATCATCATCTTGCCGCCGGAACCCCGTCACTCCCGACCGGCGCAGGCGCCGCCGTCTCTATTCCCGCCCCCCTTCGCGCCCGCCGCCATGCACACATTCACCGCCCCGCACGGCGGCGACAACTGCGCCACCCCGCGACGTCCTCCTCCCGCACCCCTTCGCCCCCCACTCGCTCGGCTACTCATCTGGTGGCCAGCCGCAGGAGGGACCGCCACCGGAACGTTCATGGCGCCGCCGCCGCCGCACCGCACCAACCCGCCCCCCCCCACCCGCACGCCGCCGGCCTCGCGGCCGCGCTCATGGTCGCTGCCGATGCCTCTGGCCGCGGCATCGCCAGCGCCGGCCCCGGCGCCGACGCGGGCGGCTGCTGCCGGCGTGTGTGGTGAGAAGGGTCGCTGGAGGTGAGTAGCGGCGATAGGGGCGTCAATCGGGGACCAGCACGTTGGTACTGACTACCGTGGCGACGCCCGTATCAACGTCGAGCGGCGAGGCAGCTCGACCGGTCGACCCCCCCCCTCTGAGTGTATCAAAATGCCAGCATCTCCGCATTGGTCGTATCTGTGGCCACGGACAAAGCACACAATACAAACATGTGTTGATGGCGAAAAAGATGGACAGATATTCCACATGTACACCCCTCAAGCCCGATTTCTCGATCGGTAACGTAGATGGGAACGGCCTGACGAACGATCGCTGCTGACGGAGTCGTCCTCGGGTCTGCACGAAGGGATTCAAAATCGTGTGAAGCAAACTCCGAAGCATCGGCCGCTTTCCTTTCTATTCCAGCGGTGATCTTGGCTGGCCGGAACTGTCTGAAGCCTCATTGGTCCATAAACTCTCCAGAGAGCATCGAGACACAGTGGTCCACATCCGGTTTGGTCAAACGCGGGCGACATCTAACCTTGCGAGTTTTAGAAAAGCACCATAGACGTGTGCTAAGACGCGTACTAGTCTGAATTTTATGTACTACAGGCCCGATTGCGTTACTGGCATCAATTCGGAGCGGCGGCCGTGGGGGGGGGGCCGAACGCACGTCATCTGCGGGGGGGGGGGCCAGAACGTGGGGCACAAGTCCCACGTGCTGGCCCCGTGGGGTGTACCATGTAAATCGGGCCAGATTCGTGGGCTTGTAGCCCCTTCTGAAGCAGGCTACAAGTGACGCGCACACAGGAAATCGGGTGTGTCGTCGTCGTTTCGCAGCGTGCCAGGGCCGGTCAGGATGGTTTGTCACACGTCAATCTGTGTCGGGCGTCTCTGGACTGCCAGGAGCCACCAGCGTTCAGCACGGATCAAAACGAGCAACGAAGGTGGATACCGGTCAAATTTTCGTTCGAATACAGTGCGTTCTCGTTATAAGAGAATCGTTTACAAAAGAATATGGGTCGCGAGTCTTCCATTCCAGTCCGTATCGGCCACTTTTTCTTCATATTGAGCCGAATCAGCTGTCTCTTATAACGAGAACGCACTGTAGCTATCGTTGCCCAATCAGATACGTGCACACAGTTTGATGACGCAGTACTGCTGTCGAGAACTGACAGGAAGGCTATCGCTGTGTTCCATGAAACGCATCACGTATGAGTCGCACACGACAGCGCCCAGCTGCACACTTAGTCGGAAGAGGCTGGGCGGACCTTGCACAATGTGCCCTGTCGGTGCGTCTGAGAGGGTCGAAAAACAGTGCGCTCGCCTCATATGAGCCAGCGTGACCGCGAAGGCGGCGTCTCTGAGGCTTGGCCACAGGTCATCGAGTCGGGTCGAGACCGACGCCCTCGCCCAGCCTCCTGGGGTCGTCCGATGCCCCGCCGGCGTCGCCGTCGTGCGCCACCGCCTCGATCCGTCTCCGATCTGCCGCAGGCTCCTCGGTACGTGCCGTGAGGTGGACGCTTTGTCGTGCAGCTGCTCAGAGTGATGCAATTCAGAGGTATGTTGTACCTGTGTACTTGATAGGCGGCGGTGCGGGTCTCACGGACGTGCTAGGTTTCTGTATCATTGTACTGACCAACATCTCGCGTTTCCGTGCTCCTCGTCGATCTCTTTGCTTCTCGTGATTCGATACGTGTTCGTGGGTCTCGCGGACGTACCGAGTCTTTGTGTCATTGTACTGACGCACGTCTCGCGTTACCGTGTTGCTCGTCGATCTCATTGCCTCTCGCGATTGGCTACGTGTTTATCTCTTTCTGGCTGTCCCGCAATCGACGCTGGTCTACTGGTTTCTATTTCATTGACGCGCCCAGCGGGGCACGCGGGGGTCCAGCATGCGATCCAACCGGGGCGCTGTGACCTCTGCTTTAGTTTTTATTCTTGGTCCTTTTTTCTGGCCTGGCCTCTGCTTGACATGTTATGCAGTGTTTGCAGAGGAAGCGCAGCCAAAGAAGAAACGCATGAGACGAGGCATACACGGCCCCACTGCAGAGCAGCAAAAAGCCTCACGACAGCCCGCAAGGGAAGCATGAGTGATCGCCGTTTGTAGGTGCCGCGTTACGCTTCTTGATCCTGGGATGTCCTGCCAGTTCTACGTGTCCCCACCCAGCGCCCGAAAGACCCCCGCGTACGCGATGTCTCAGCGGTGTCGGTGCCGTGGAGTGGCACCCAGGCGCGTTTTGGGCGCAGTTTATTCTTATACTGGCCGCATGCAGAGGAGCGCTTCGGTCTAAAACGCGAATATCGTTTCTGTCCTCTTTTGGAAGTTTTGCAGTGTGGAGGGGGGTCGAATACGGCATAGTACATGCCATTTCAGCCTGTACTGGACGCGTTTGGAGGCAATTTGAAATTTGTGGGTACCGGCGCCAGGACAGCAAATCAGCATGCGCCCCACTTTGCAGACGATGTGGGACACGGCTGGGCTGCTGGTCAAATGACCGTGCGGTGAGACCGTCGCGATCGCAAAGCGACTGCAGCGCCGCCAACTGCTATTGCCGCATGAGCCGTGGTTTTGCAGCTCTGATGGAGAGAAGGCTGTACTCTGCAAAGGCCTGAAACGCCGGTGTTTGTCCAAATTCATATTCTTTGTTGATACGTATTGTAGCGTATACCATCAGCGGTGAGCCTTTTGAGGGTGCGACCCAGCATTGACGCCCCGATTCATGTGTTCGAGTCCGACCATGCCCGGCCGGTGCAGGGGGAGCGGGGGTCACCTTGAAAGAGCAGCGGGCGGCGTCGGGGGTACAGTATGCGAGCACTTTTCGGCCACATGTCAGATTCACCAAGCAGTCCGTGACCGTTGGCTCTTGCGTCCGTGACGATCAAAATCAAGCTGTTGCTAATTGGGTCCAGAATTTTCATTCTTTTAGCACGCGAGGTCGAGCTCTTCAGAAAGATTGCTGCCCTTAACTTTTCCAAACAGGGCTCCATCGTAGAGTCAATATGCTGTGATTGCTTTACTTTAATATTGCAAGTACTTCGCACTCTAACTGTTGCCGAGTTATTTTTAACTCACCTCTGCAGGGGCGTTGAGGCCGGTCTGAAACAGTTGGAGTGCAGGAAATTCAAGAGAACGTCCGTATTAACTGTACTGTACACATGAGGCCACGCTGCGGCTTCTCAATCCGACTCTGTCAGCTATCTCTGAAGGCCCTCAGCGTTGTGCTCGCATGAGGTGGGTTCCGCCCGGGGGCAGCAGTTGACGGTGCTGTGCAGGGCAGCACTCCTCGGCATGCTGTCTTGGTGCTTGGACCTGGAGTGCCCTGGCCAGCCGTCCGCGCAGGGCCCCTTGAGGCACGCCCCATTTTTGGCGCAATGGAGGCAATGGGGGTCCCAGCAGAGAACTGCAGTCGCCGGTATGCTGCTTGGGTGCTTGGGCGCGCGGAGCCGTAACCAGGAGTGCGCGCAGGGCGCGTGGGGCTGGCCTCATTTCCCGCACAATGGGGGCAGTTGGGGTCGACCTAGAGCACGACAGTCGTCCGTCGTCGGCTGCTTCGGGGCCTGAGTGTAGAAGTCCGCGCAGAGCCTATGGGTCAGGCGCCCATATCCACACAGTGGGGGCAGCGGGGGTCAATTCAGGAGACAGCAGTCCTCCGTAGGCTGATTGGGGGCCTGGGCTTGGGAAGCAGAGACCAGTAGTCCGTGCATCAAGTTTCGCATCTCGGTGATATCGGTCGGTAAAGGAAGTCGGTGACCCTTGGTATGCCGGTCGCTATCGGTAACCAAAAGCGTCGGAAAGAACTCGGTGAACGACTGGCGCTTTCATTTCATCATGAGAGCTCCCAGCTGAGCTATGTTTCTACGCATGCGAAAATCGACCTCTGGTCAGGCCGCTCAGTTATGTTTGACTGGCACAGCACCCCCAGGGGTGCGCAGTGGAAATGGACAGCGCTGCCTTGCGCGTGTCTGCAACCCAGCCCAATGCACGTATCCTGCAGCATTCATCACGTTTGCCAGTGGCTGTGCGCGCTGGCATTGCTGTGCGTGGTACCCAACGCTCATCGCACCGCGTCCAACCCATTCTAGCATATTCTGCTGTCCACATCTGCCTTTCCCAGTGCACAGACCCTTAGCAGCTGCATCCACTTTTGCCATGCAGCCGACAACGATGACGGACTGATTAAAGAGTAGGTAGGGATGTGGAACGTAAAAAAGAATGAGCTCGTGCGTTCAGATGGCACGGCATGTCGACTCACAAAGGCTTCGACACGGGCTCGCCGGGACAGCACGCTCCCTGAGCACAGTCCGAGCGGACGGACGATGCGCAATTGTATGGGATGTTGATCGACGGATTTCGGCAGCATATTGTCAATTTAATAGCAGTATTTGAGCTTTACCAATTTCTGTAACAAAATCGGTAAATCGGTAAACCGATCGGTATACGATATAGAGATTCTCAAAAGTCGGTAAATGCCAACCTTCCGCGCAGGGCCTGCAGGGCAGACGCTATTTCCGCACAATGGAAGCAGTGGGGTCGAGGCCCACCACGGCAGCGGTGAGGACCGCCATCCTCGCCACCGCGTTCTGTGCAACCACTGTCGTGATTTGTCCCCCGCCGTGCTCCTCATAAGTGCGCTTCCTCCCACTGCTAGCGTGTTGCAAATTGCTTGTGAGTGCCATTTGTTTCGGCAGCCCCACCTCCTGCCTCCGCCGTGCCCATAGCCATGGCGGGCAGCAACAGGCCCCCCCCTCTCGGCCCTTCTCGTCCCCTACGGTGCGGCTTCTTGCCTGATGTAGCGCATGCGATTGACCGGGCGCGCGACTCGACACACCTCAGAGGACACGATGGTGCTGATTTGGATCCGTGGCTTGAACCTGGGGAGCTGGGCATGCTCAAGGAGCCCGCTCAAGATGACAACGTGGCAAGCATGACGCACAGCCGCTCGAACCGTCCGGTTCCGGCCCGGAACGGGGCCGATGAGGTCAATGGCGCCCGTGGCGGCAATGTCGTCAAGTCGCCGCCGCTGTCCGCCAGCCCAGCGCGCTTGGGGACTCGGTCGAGGTTCCTGTGGACTCCAACGACGATATTGTGCCGAGAGGGGGCGTGAGTGGCCGACAGGTGCCGCTGGGGGTGTCTGCCCTGGGATAAGCAGCAGTGGCACCCATGCCGTCGGTGACGATGGCGTTGGTGTCTTTGCTGTTGGTGCCACTGGCGCCGGTGCCAACGGCGACAGTACCAGCAATGATGGCGGTGTCGAGGACAGTGCGGGAGCCTCCAGTGGTGCGCCTGGTGGTCCTGCGAGCGGCGCGCGCACCACAGGCGAGCGCGGGCAGCCTCGTGGCCGAGTTGCTTCGGAGATATTCACGCAGGAGGAGCTCAAAACGCTCTTCATAGATGAGCTGCGGGTTACCCTTGGGCTGTCGGCTCGACAATCAGCCGCGTCGGGCGTCTAGCGTCTGCATGGCCACTTCGTCAATGGCGCGCAGGTGATGGTGTTGACAGAGCTGATGGACCCTCTCGTGGTGTGGACAAGGTTTGTGGACGGCGTCGTTCTGGCGTTTTGCTCATGCGGCAATGTGATGGCCACAGGTCAAACAACCACGGCCCAAGAGATCAAGTTCGTCGACCTACAAGTTGTATTGGGCGAAATCTCCTCCTGCCGCCATGCCTTCGCAACTCTCTTGGCCTACGACAGCCTGTGCGTGGACGCGAGGGCTGGGTAACTCGATGAGCTCACGAAATCGTGCCCAGCGCTGCTAGTCTCCGACAATAATTCCTGTGGAGGAGGACGACACCGTGGACTTAATTGCAATGCTCTCTGGAAAGCGTAACAACATTCCCGTCTATGTGGTCTACCACATGGGTGTTTGGTCCGCGGCAGTGGTGTGGCAGCAGGGAAACAGGTACAACCTTACCACCTGTTGTCTGGTCTCTTGCAAGACCCAGCCATGGGCATGCATCCACGCCCAGGCCGTCAACGACGAGACCTGATAGGACAGGACGTCGTCCTTCCAGGCGTTGGCGGACACCGTGGACGCCATGCAGCTCGGGGCGAATGGCGTTTTGGAAGACAGCGAGCAGGAGACGGTTTCTCAAGATCCCGACCCTCCCACAGCAGTGCCTGTTGCTGCTGCAGCAGCGGCAGCAGCCGTGAAGGCAAGTATGCGGCCATGCCGCGCTCGAAAAGTGTTTCCCTGCGTCAAGGAGGTGGAGATGTGCGTCATGAATGCCGCATTTGTGGAGGAGGAGCGGGAGTCACCAGGAGAGATCCACTTCACAGACTTCTTGCACGTTGAGGATGAGTGCTTTGCGTGCGATGGAAGATGGACAGAGAGCACGGTGTGCAAGTCGACTCTCGCCGCACTGTTCACCATTCGTGGCCGCCTGGCGATCATCACCAAGTCGTGGACGTGCTCTCGCGGCCACAACGTGTCGTACGACGGCTCAGCAGACGGGCTGTTTGCCTTCCGTCCGGAGACGGTGTACACTCTAGTCTTCTTAGACAGCATCATCGAGCTGTGTGTCATCGCGCGGAGCACGTTGGCGGCAGTGTCCGAGTTTCTCGCCAGCTTCCTCCGTAACACTGCGGCCTTCGTGGAGGGCGAGCCGGGACAAGGACGGCAGCAGCTGTTCAAAGCATGTGAGGACTTTTGCGACACCCTGGTGGTGGCCAAATGGGCGTTCGTTTGCCATCGTTGCGGCGAGGACGAGGCTCAGGGCGGTTCTTTTCACTGCATCGTGTGTGACGGGCAGATCCCCTCCGTCCTGCACGAGAACGTCGTCGTCATGCTGCGGCCAGGCATAAACGCCCCGCGTGTTGAGCTTGCTTTGAAAATTGCATGCCCTGTCCGGCGCGCCGCTCCCCGCCGCGTGATGCGCAACCGCGTGCGGGCGAAGCCGGCGGACGACTCGGCGCTGACCAAGGCCGCGGCGGAGGAGTGGCCTGCATTTGCCGCCATTGCGGACGGACTGCCGCCAGCACCTCCGTCTCTGCCGCGTCACGGGCGTCCCCGCACGGACGCGGAGAGGCAGGCTGCGGCTTTGCAGGCGGCGAGCGTCCTATTCGGCGCGTTTTTCCGAGTCAAAGTGGCTCAACCTCAAGAACCTGCACGCGCGAGTCCGGTGGGAACTGATGATGCCGGCGAGGAGCCTGGCGAGCTGGCAGGGGAGGATGACAGCAAAAGGGTGGATCTTGTGGGGAACAGAGCTTCTGACGGCGAGGAGAGTGGCGATTGGCGGGTGGATGAGGCGAGGCGCGTCGGCCGTGCCAGACTAGGAACGGATGGCTCGGACGACGATGCCGAGAGTGGCCTTCAAGGTCAAGCCGACGGATGGCTGCACGCCCAGCAGCGACCTCCCGCTTCTGTCCCTGCCAGTCCATCAAACGCTCCGCCGTTGACACAAGAGCAGCTGTCTGCGGCTTTTCACAAAGTGTTTTTGTGACTGCAAGGCTCTCCGCATGAGGCTGGGACAGCCGGCCTAGGTACTACCGCCGAGGGGCGGTCACGGGAACTTCCAGGTGGGCAGCAAGCTGTGTCACAGGCGCGTGACGACCCCGCATCCCTTCCGCCTCCTTCCGCGACTTCGCTGCCCCATTTGGCCGTCGACTCTTGCCCGGACGAGCTGGCATCCGACGACGTTGCTCGGACGGCTTCTGTCTGGCGCACACCTCTGACGTCGACGGCGACCTTCGTGGGGCTGACGGCATCGGTCCAGGGCCCTGTGGTTCTCGACCGCCAAAACCCCGCCTCGCCATTGATAGAGGAAACGCTACAACAGACACAGGCCGTTGTAGACGCGACCGATGAGGACCACCTTGACGTTTTCGAGACGAACCACAACGTGCCGCTGGATGTCTCTAACCTGCAGCGGACAGTGCCTGGCCAGTGGTTTACGGACAATGTCATCAGTGGATACATCAACCTCTTACGACGGCGGCAGGCGCACAGGCGGCGGGCGGACGGCCGCGCCCAGCGGATGTGGTTTTTCAACACGTTCTTCTACTCGCGCATGCCCGTCTGTGGCTGTAGCATATCTTCGCCCGCAATTGGCAAATTGCCACAGGTAGCTCCCTTGACTGGCCAAAGCCCACGTACTGTGAGAATTGGCCTGTGGCATGCCTTTCGGGGGGTTACTTTCGCATGGCTCATTTTCTATTGTTTGTCTGCTTGCCTGTCTTTTCTGTCTGCCGGCACTCTTTCCGATCGCTTGTGATCGGACGGTCGATCGACCAGTGCCCTGAGGTCTTTCCTCCTCGCCGCGACGGGGATAAAACTCGCTTTGTTGCCCCCCCCCCCCCAGACCCCCCCTCGTCCTCCATCCACAGCCGCCGCAGTTGCGAGATGCGCATCGTCGACAGCGTCCGGTCTTCAACTGTTAAACATCACCGTGGGACTCGTCGCATATTTGCGCACGCAATCCACCACTGGCTTGGCAAATCCAAACCGAGAATGTATGCAATGCAATTCCTGTAGGCGTTTAGAAACGTGAAGTGGCACACTTGTTGTTGGGATATCAAATCACACTGGAGTGGAAATACCAGCGCTGCCCCAGAACCTCGGATCTGTCTCCGAGCGGACGAGATCTCCCTCTGCTGATCTCTGGCACGAAATAAAATAAATTGGCAGGTTGTCCGGCCCATTCAGCACTCTCTGGCGGCAAGTGGCTTTGACGTGTCGTGCGTCTGTACAGTGCGTTCTCGTTATAAGAGAATCGTTTACAAAAGAATATGGGTCGCGAGTCTTCCATTCCAGTCCGTGTGGGCCACTTTTTGTTCGTATTGAGCCGAATCAGCTGTCTCTTATAACGAGAACGCACTGTAGTTCCATGTCGAATACGCTGGAAAACCGTTTCGAGAAGGCACAATTGAAGTGCTCCACCTCCCTCACATCCCTCTCTGAGCGTGTAGCATGTCGTGTATCTTGCTGACCGTCTCTACCGAAGAGTGAACCGATCACGCACTACCATTGGCAGACGCATGATGGGTCTCAGAACGAGTTCTCAGTCAACTCTAGTGGCCAATGGCAAGCCAAGACCGGTGCAACAGTAGATGCAAGAGTTCTCGCCAGTGAGCTATTGTCCCCACCACGCGTGAGTGAGATTTTAGTTCCCCCGCCACGGGTGCAACGATGGAGACAGGCCCTTCGATTGTGTGCCTTTTCTGTCCTCGGCCGGGATTTGATGCTCGCAAAATTCTGGAATCGTCTCTGTCCACCGTCGCGCCCAGTCGCACGATTGCGGCGTCCCACCTGGAATGAGTCGAGCAGAGCTTTTGTCGCCCGTGCTTTTCGAAGTTTTGAGTGGGTAAGTGCAAGTTTATTCGCTTTCATTGGAATATTCTCGACTTGTCACATGTGCCGGTCACTATTGATGCCGCCCGAGTGTCGGAAAATCTTGCTGATCCCCGAATTATGACTTGGTGGACAGAGACTGACTTGCGGACCGACTCTCTCCACCAATCACATGCGCCCCTGGGACTAACTTTGTGCTCCTGATTGCTTACCTGTGCCCATGCAGCCTGGAAATCAACATCAGGTCCTCTTCTTTTCTGCACTTCTGGCGAGGAGAAAGTAGAAAATCTCAAGATCTCGCGTGGGCAGCTTTCTCCGTGCCAAGAAAAGCGGATCAAGCGGCAACAAACAGTGAGTTCTGCTCGATGCAAGGTCCTGGCACAGAAGGCGGGCTTTCTATTGGCTTCGATGCCTTCTTACTGTCGTTGTCAACCAATAGAGTGCTCGCATACAGAGTCAGTATTTGTCTCTGTCCCCCCGGACAAAGTTCGGGGACCAGCAATGTATGGAGCGACCTTACCAGCTAAATCGCAAATGACATCTGTTCTTATGGTGAGGGGTCAGAGACGTGCTGTCGAGACCTATTCGGGCAGCTCAGGACGAGATACCGGGATTCGAACCAATAAAAGTGATAGCGGGGTGATCCGAGATTTCCTGTTATTGCACTCGCGCGCTGATCGAACTCGGGACCTCGCGCACCCGAAGCGCGAATCATACCACTAGACCAATCACCCTGCTTGTTGACACTGGCCGCTTGACTAGTATTAGTTTAGCTGTGTCCGTCACGCGTGAGGCAGCGTCTTATTTTATCGCTAGTGCAACACCATCTGGGGCCGCTTTCCTGAAACAAAGCGCGAGTAGGTACGCAACCCGCGCTCGAGCAAGCCTGTACACCCAGTGACCTGCGGGTGCGAGATGGAGCTACGGCAGCCAAGGTTGTCCATAATCAAGTAGACATGATGCGCGGTGCGCGCTTGAATTTCCGGCACAAACACCTCTTCGAACCAGCGCTTGAAGACAGAAGCGTCAGTCAAAGCCGACTTCTTCGAGAAGTACGGCAGCGGGCTCGCGTTGCCCTCGCCTTGGAAGCACATCAACTGAGCTACCTTGCCAATCATCGTGACCGGCACCTTGTGGGTACCCGTCGCGTTGCAGCAGAGATTCTAGGTAACACGGTCGTTGCCCTTCATCGCCTTCGAGCCACGTGCAGTGCGGCGGTCCTCGAAGGGCACGTATGAACGCGATGGTAGCCCCCGGTAGAGCAAAACCGGTCTCGTTGACGTTGTAGATCAGGTCGACATAAACACCCTCAAGCTACTGGCGGATGGCTGCCATGCGGCCAGCTGCCCCATCCACGTTGGCCGAAGCGCCGCTTCAATGCAGAGCAACGTTCACGACGCCATGACGGGACGCCAAACGTTGAATGGAGTCGATGGACGCCGCAAAGTCAGTGATGCCAAGGTGCTCCGCAACCTGCAAAGCCTTCTGCCGAAGAATGTCAAGAGGCAAAGGCACACGCTTGCGGCCCCTCGCACGCACAGTCAGGAACCACTCCAAGGGGGCGCCTCCAATGCGCCGGGCCGGCGCGCGCGTCGCAGTTGGGGATACCAAGACAGCATTGGCCGTCACGGCCGCGGCCCGCGCGGCCGCCCTCACGCTCTCGGCGTGCTCCGCAGCCAATGCCTTGCTAAGGTCTTCCAAGACCGCCTCAGCCGCGGCAGCGGCGGCATCAGTAGCACTGGAGAGTGTCATTGTGGTATGAGGATCGCCGTGAGTACGAGTGGTGCGGTACGGTGGGTAGGGAGAGGAACATAAGTGTGGTCGGTGCAGACGAATCACGCCGAAGTCGGCTGGATCGGCTTAGCCGTCAGCGGAGCTCCGGTCGCAAACGGCAGGGGTTAGTTACTGATCCGTGGAGTTCAAGTAATTCGTTTGGTGTTAATTTAAGTACAAACCCCGGGTGGCAAGTGCATTTTAAATTCACATTCCTTGATCTCTCGGGCTCTGTGTTGCCTGCGTTGTCCCGGTTATATTCACTGTGGATATAACCGGGACGGATAAAACTGAATAATGACTGTACTGACCGCTGCCGAGCAGCAACCCTTGTTGCAGTTGCGCCGAAGGAGCAGCCTTCCAGATCATGACATCCGGTTCAAGGCGTACCAGGACCAATGTGGCTACGATGCCCCGTCTCGGACCAAGCGCTCGCATGGGACGAAAATGTGCTCGCGTGAGACGGAATTTTCAATGATGTGAGACGGAAATGCGCTGACGTGAGACGGAAATGCGCCCGCGTGAGACGGAAATGCGATGACGTAAGGGAAATGCGCTTGCGTGAGATGGAAATGCGATGACGTGAGACGGAAATGCGCCCGCGAGAGTCTAACGGCAGGCGGCTGTTCTGGGGGGCAGAAGCCTATCTTTCCGACGCTCATGAGCACTTGATTGATGGCGATGGGCGGCCGCATGGGTATTCAAGCCGATCATCTTTCCAAGTTGACTGACTTCAACTCGATTCTCGCGGATAACCTAATCCAAGATGGATTCTAAAAATTATAACAAGCAACGTTATTTTGCTCATGAGAATATGTTCATCAGCACCACATCTCCCGACTTTCGAGCGCGTGCCAGAGAAGGAACTTCAAAGGATAGTAGGGCGGCGTACAGACAGAGGAGACCGAGTTAGAGTTGCTCTATGAGGCGAATGTAGCGCTGGAGACGAGCGCACGTTGGCTCTTGACGTAGTCTCGCGTGATTTATCTCAGATCTGTGGCTTTAAACATGTGTGCGCATTTTATGCAGGCCAGAGACCATCTTCAACAATCAGCTCGCATGAGTATGCTTTTTGACGTAGGCCAGCATCTGGCCAGGTGGCCGGTGTGTTCGAAGCGGATAGATCGTCGTGCTGGTGCCGCACATTCTGGTTGGAGACCTAATTCCAGACAAAGCGCAGAGTGTCTCTCACACGGTTCAGCCAACATCCTTGAACAGGCACATCAATACTCTATGTGTGACTCAATGAGTGCCCACATGATCCAGAACCGACACGCAGCCAGCGGGGAATTAAATAGGATGAGTGGAGTCTTGCACATGTTCAATATCACTGGCGCTATCGAGTTCCACGCTGTTAGTCGCAGTCGGCGAATACCAACGAAGGGCATACGACAGATTTCTGGCAACCACGGACCTCATAAGAGGTACGTCGAGAACGTGCAAACTGAGTCTCTAAGAGTGTGTCGACGAGACACGAAGAGCCCATATCATGGGAGTGCATCGTGACGCGTGAGTATTTTCCTGTCAGTAGTTGAGCTGACTCCGTGCTTGCACGCACACCCTGCAGTGGCTTGCAATCTTGAACGTGTGGAAGGCAACGTACACGATCCGCTACAGCTGCTACGCGCGCATCTCAGCGTAGTTGTTTAAGTCAATAACTCGGCTGCAACGGAACTGATGTAGTCTACCTTTTTCCACAGCATCTCCTTCATGGCTTCGTTCACAAGCCAAAACCACGGCAGGTAGAACAGTTCAGCCAGTCCACAGCTCAAAACCTTCGAGTCGGAGTGGAGATGGAGGCTAGATTCTCGCGTTGCTTGCATTGATGATACCCCCTCACGTGGTAGCCTCGCTATCTACACTCCTTCCCATCCCATGCGCCTCGCAGTACAGTGTCGTGCGTGCCAAAGGCGCCTGATTCTTCGAGGCCCGAATACAGATTAAAACTCTCTGTCCTGATAACCGCGCCCCGGGTCTCGCGCAAGTCCTTACGAAAGCAGACATTGCACTCGACTCCGTCGAAAAAACTTGGCAACCTTCTTTCATTTGCGTGAGGCAACGAGCCCGCTCTTGAAATTGTCATGGAAAAATGCGAACGACACCGCGTAATTAGTGCGTATTGTTGGTGGTGTCTGTGCGCTGCTCTTCGTCTACTATGTACTTTCGCAGATGAAGCAGCTGCTTTTGCCTCATGCCGATCGCCTCTCCTCCACCAGCACCCACCTGTGTAAAAACCTTCCGCAGCACCTGATTGACTTACGGCGCCTCATCTCCAGAAGACCGACCACCTTCACCGCTTGCATTCCTGTCTTCTGCAAGTTTCAGAATATCGTCGGTGACCTTTTTCGCATCCTCAGAGCGCTCATTGTGCGGAGACATCGTCACATATCACCATGTCGGCCGTCAGTCAGATTCCTCGCCGCCCCCACAATCGACGTACAATCCGTAAACAAGCACCCTCGTGCCTCACGCCCAGATAGCTGTGATAGGTGCGGCACTTCCGTCGGCGTCAAAGCAAAAGGTACAATTGTGCGCGGTTCCGAGCTGCCGGGAGAGATCTTGGCTCAACGACAATTGAATGCATCTGCTCACCCACGGTCGTCGTGACCGAACGGCCGCAGCCTGGTCCCTGACCCACCAATGTCGCGGCGCAGATCTTCTGTTGTACCGCATGTGCAATGCCCGAAGCAGCGTCCGTGTGACCCGTAAGGTGCGGATGGGCTGGAAAAACCGGGCATGCGAGAAAAGAACTTCTTCAGGGGCGGGAATGCCTCAGAAACCGGCTGGAAGAGCGAGTAGCTGTCTATGTGGTTGCTTTGCATGGAGGAGGGGACGGCCGGCGGGCACCATAGCCATTTGCAGTGGTCTATGCCACTTTCAACCCGCAATACTCGAACTCAAGCATTCTATGTGGGTCAGATGTGGGCCAGGGTTGAGCCGTGGGCTCTCTATTTGGCAGTGCTGCAGCTGAGGGCGGCTAGCTGCACTCTTAGGCTCATGTCACTTCAAACTCGCACTCTCTTGCATTCCCCCATAACAGATGAGTACAGACAAAATTATGTTATCAGCTGAGCATTCGTTTTTTTTATTTTCTGAAGAAGAAGAGATACAGTCAGTCTTCATCCATATCCCGTCCGGATGCTGACCTACTGGCATATGGACGGAACTCACTCGTTTTCGTAAATTGGACGTTGCATGTGGACTGAGGTCGACTTGTGATCGAGAACAACGATTGCGAGAGGATCGCAATCGATTCCAAATCCGTCCCGATGGAGACCTCATACCGCCAGGAAGTCGTCCAGAGTGTTCATGACCAAGCCCTAGTACGTCCTGGACTTCCTGGGTGCTTAAAGACTTGTACACTGGCCATCTGCAGGTGCCTCAGCATCTCTTTCCCTGCTGCTTTGAGACAAGAGCGTCACATCGCGGAGTCGGATGCGCGTGTTGCAAGACGTCAGATCAACTCCTTCAGTGTCAACATTCCGCATTTGAATCAGACAGTGCGGCTCCGGACCAGCGGGCTACATGAGTATTCGAAAGAGACCGTGCAACACGGCAACGACACCGGTTCTAACGGAGGGTGGGATATGGATGGAGAATGACTGTAAGAATGTTCTTGTTCTGGGTGGTGTGAGCAGACATGGCGCGATAGAGAGTGAGCGATAAAACCAGGAATGAACGTGCTGATCCGACCACATACATTTCTAATCACAGGAATTGCGTCCGTTGCGTATTGCAGTGCTCCAGTCGGCCAACACAAAGACAGTTGAAAAGAAACCAAAAGATGACTCTGCGCAGCCAGGCGCAGGCCACCGTTAGCATCTGATAGCCCACTGATCCTTCAAAGCAGAAGGCTACACGAAGAGACAGATGGTTCCCCAGCGCAGCGGGCCCGAAACTGTCGTCAAGAGCACGTCTGCTTTTGGGTGTTTTGGGACGAACAGATAATCTGCAAACCGCCCTGGGGCTCTGTCAAGGCTGTTTTTTCCCTAAAAGGGCGCCAAAATCATCTGTTCGCCGGGATAGATGCATCTCCACTCGTAAAAAGAGAGACACAGCGTGAGACGTATACACTTCACCCTTTCAGAAAGAGAGAGAGAGGGAGAAGCATCTATGGCCCTGCTAGCAGGCGGAATGTGTGGAAGGAGGAACGATTCCTGTTCTCGCGAACACAAATGTGCAAGGACCTCGCATGGGATTGCCTCTGAGAGCGTGTCAAGGGGGGTCGATCTGTTTCTTACACAGGAATTCTGTTTCTTCAAACAGGAACACGGGCCTCCGAGAGGCTCAAAACAGGCAAAAACAGACGTGCTTTTGACGACGGTTGCGGGCCCGCTGCGCAGTGGGCCCGCCGATGGCAGTCAGCGCCGTTGATGGCCAAGTAAATGAATTGATACAATTCCCTGGGCTTTTGTACAGGGTACTGAGCACACCCGTGCGTTGAAGAATAATATTGCTCTTCCAGAGTACGTTGCTGGGGTACTGGACCGAACCCGTCCCGGGCGGGTCCTCTTGCGTCCTGGTCCGGCGACGTCCCTCGCTTGTCTCTTGAATATGGTAAGAAGCGCACAGGTCCGCCGGACCATCGTACAAGTTTGTTCGAAGTGGAGACGTTTTCATCGCGCGTACGGTTCGCGGGAGCAGTTTGTGGTAAAAATGATACGTGAGGGCAGGTGCGGTGTTTGCAAGGTCGTGATAGCGGGTTGACTGAGGCGGATGTGGTCACGCTCGCGCACGCTTTTGGGACTTGCCGAAAGTATGACTTGAGAGGCCTGAGAGAGCGTTTTCCTTTCAAACGTTCGCATGGACGGTTGTGTGGTTGCGGATCGCGTAGCTGCTCGAGCGGTCACGGCCGTTTCCGTTGCCTGTGGTCGACCGACGCAGCGTGGGTTTCGCCGGAATGGCCTGCTGACGAAGTGGCGCTGTGGATCGGGGAGGTGGCGGCCACCGACGGAGCATCAGAGATGCAGGGGGTAGGGGCTGAGGGAATAGCAGGATGTTTTATTAGGGCACGTGGACCATGGGGAGCCGGCCTGGATGAAGGGGTGCTCGGTGGTTCGCGTGTCGCGCAACACAAATTGCGTAGCGCGGTTGCTGACCATCATGTGGGCTGTGCTATGTGCGCTCCTGTGCGATTGCTGGTGCTGATTATGATGAGCCTCTTCGTAGCAGCCGTAGAGAGAGTCCCTCCCCTCCCCGCTGTGCTTCAATTGCTGGGAGCACGCCACCACCGTATCCTGCACCGGCGCGGAAGAAGGCGAGACGGCGGCCTTTGCCGGCCTCCGGGCGTTGCAGCGATGGGGTGGGCGGATTCAGCACTCGTGACGCAGCCGCCCCCGCGGCGAAGGCGGCCGCTCCGCGGCCTCGGTCACCCGTCGCGTGGCTGCTGCCGGGGTGGTCGGGCGCGAGGCTCAGCGCACCTACGCGAAGGGCTGGCGGCGCCCGAGCCGCCACGCCCCGTCGCCGCCTCCTCCATCACCGTCGCCGCGGCGTCCTCGGGCGTGCCACTCAGGGCAGTGGCCGCCCCAACTGCCGCGTTGCTGCCCGCCGCCGCGGCGTTGGAGGTCGTGCGTGACCCCCAGGGCGTTAGCCGGCCAACGGGCGCCGCCACCGCCGCCCGCGGAAGGGCTCCGTCTGGCCATCCCCGACGGCGGAGCCGCTGGCTTTGGGTTCCTCGCCCCCCTTGACGGCGGGGCGCCTGGTCAGGGCTGCGGCACGCCTACCCCTGCTCCCAGCCTCTGGTGGTCGCCGCCCGAGCCTGCGGGGGTCCTCTGTCGCCGCTTTCTGAGTGCGCGCGTGGCGGCGTCGGCCTGTGGCCATCGCCTCGGCGATGGCCGCCGCCGCAGCGTCAGCACCTTTCCCACCCCACGTGGCAGCGGAGGCGGACCGGCGGCGCCCGCCCCGCCGGCCAATGAGGCAGGGGCACCCCGGTCGGGCACACTTCGCGCCGCCCCCCGCCCCTTGTCGCCGCGCATGGACGCGCGGGCATTGCGGAAGGCGGGTAGAAGGGGAGCCGCTCGTCTGGTGCGGGTCGCGGCGCCCGAGCGGTTCCGTGGAGCGAAGTGTTTTCTTTCTTTCGGTGAGCCGGTGGCTGCCCCGTGCCGACCCGGGGAGGGGCACGCCGCGATTATGGGGGCGACCCGGCCTCTCCCCCATGCCGCCGTGCAACGCGCCGCCGAGGCGCAATCGCCCCACGGCGGTACGCGTGGGGAGGGGGAAACGGGGAGGAGGGCACGCCCGCCGGCCGGTGAGCTTCGAGGCGCGCCGCCGCCGCTGCGCACGGGCGGCTGCGCCGCCGACGGCGTACCGGTAGGGATGCGACGACGGGGTGAGCGCCGGCGCCGGGCGCCACGCCGACTCGGGGCATGCGAGGCTTGCATCGGGCGTCACGCCAGTGGGAACTCGTGGAGCCGGTGTGCGGGGGGGTCTGCACTTCCTGCGGTCGCTTTGATGGTCCACGCCGTCCGCACGCGTGGGTTGTGCGTCGGAGATGCGCTAGGGCGATTGTAAGGGGCTCCCACGGTGGCCGCCCTGTCGTGTGGGTGAGATAGGGGTGGAAACAGGACGAGAAGTCTCTTTTTGCGTGGCGAGACAGTGGCGTAGGTGTCGGTAGCTTTGTGTCAAAGCCGCATTGCCCTCTTGTCCGCGGCCACCCTCAGAAGATGCTCCTGACGCTCTCGTCTACCTTTTGTCGTGTGAAGGCGGTCTGGTCGTCTCGCCAATCCAGAGTGTTTTCGCTAGCGTTACTTCACACAATACAAAAATCTTCACATCGCCGTCGCGCACATGGGGGCTGTAGCTCAGTGGTAGAGCGCGCGCTTACCGGCGGCCCCTCAGCAGGGCAACAGGGTGGCGTGACAGTACGCTATCGCAATGCGAGGTCCAGGGTTCGACTCCTTGCAGCTCCATTTTTATCTCCTGGACTGAAGGTCTGACTCCTTGCAGAACCCTTTCTATCCCCTGTACTGGAGGTCAGACTCCTTTCAGCTCCATTTTTTTCTCCTTCACTGATTCCCCTGGCCTTCAGGACAGGGCACATTTCAACATGCGCATACCGGCCCCCATTCTTATTTTTTTCCGAGCACGTTGCGGGAGTACTTGCGAAAAAGCGCGGTGGCCGCGAGGAGACCTCGTACGGCTCAGGCCGACGTCGCTGTACGGTGAGTCCGACATGGTTAGAAGCGTCCTTCTGCAACGTATCTCTGCATGTGTTTTGGCAGCATGGCCGTACATTGGGCGGTTGTGAGGTCCAGCCATGTGAAGGAAGGGTCTTTTTCTGGTTCATATGTCTTGAAACGGGGGGTCTGCGTTTGAGATGAGCTGGAAGCGAATATGCGTGCTGCATTTGACTGCGTCGGGTGCGGAATTGATAGTGTAATTGGTGGAACCTGCCTCTGAGATGCTCCTGACGATGTTTTTGTTCTTCAAATTTTTGACGGGCAGGAGAAGGCCAAGATCGGGGACAGCCGAGACGCGTGAAATATGGTGTGACCGTGGCGCGCAGTGGCTGAAGCGGGCAGTTGTGAGTGGCGCCACGCAGCTGCCCGCGTAGTGCTGTGAGCGGGCCTGTGACGGGGAGAGGGCGGCGCCGTGCGTGTGGCCTGCGCGAGGGGGTGGTGGTGTCGTGGTGGCGAAACTGGCCATGCGTGATGTTGCGCAGCTGACCGCGCGGTACGTCGTTGGGGGAAGTGACCGGACAGGGGGGTTCGTTCGGGGGGTTGTGGAGGGATTGAGGGGCTGTTGGGCTGGAGGGGGTGGGGGGGAGAAGAAGCCGCTGGCTTGCCGGTGGCAGCCCCTACGGCGGCAGCGGCGGCCCCTGCGCGCTGGCCCTTGGCTGCGATAGGCTTGCTGCTGGCAACAAGCCTAGCCACCATGAAAGAGCGGGCAGGAGTGGCGTGGCGTTCGCCTCGGGGGGCGGGTGGGCTGCGTGGTAGCGGCGGCGGAGGCAAACGTAGGTGTGAGGCCGGATGGCTTGGGGGGGTGAGGTTGTCGGCGAGCCGTGCGTGACTTAGGTGTCGCAAGCGCGGCGTCGCCTGGGTGGGGGGCCGGCGCGCTCCGGGGCGGACGGCTCGGGCGCGCGCGCCTGCCCGTGGACGCCCGCAGGGACATGAAAATAAAAACCAATGCAGTGCATGAAAAATGTAGCCACGTGCCAAGTGAAGTGCTCGCTGCATGTTTCAAGTCTAAATAATGCTTCGGAACTTGCACAAATAGATGGCCTTCGAATACAGCACAACTCTAGGCCAGCGTGTTTTCGCACACGCGCTTTGAGTCGGCTCAAATGTGCCAAAGAGGGGCCTCTGCTGGTTGGAAACGAGCACCGGTGCACCGCTGGCTGCCGCGGACTCGGCTGTGACGCGCCGCGTGTGTCGGTTTGGGGTCCCCCGCGTCGCCGAGGCGCGCGCGTCGACCGCGCCCGCTGTCGACGCCGTCACCCGCCCCCACCCACCGGTGGCGGGTGCCCGACCGCACGGCGGCGGCGGCGACGGCGCGGCGTGGCTTTCACCGCCGCGACGGTCGTCGCGGCGGGTCGCACCGCGCGGGCGGTCGCCCGACCCGCCACCCGCGGCGTGACGGTGGCGGCGGCCGGTGCGGACGTCGACGTGGTGGGGGGGTTGGCTGGGGAGCTAGTGGCGCTCGCCACCCGCTGCCATGCTGCGGGCGTTGCTGGAGGGGGGAGAGTTTCCCCCGCCGCCTCTGCTGCCGCGAGGTGCGGTGGGGGGGAGGCGTCTGAGACGTGATCAACGAGCTCGGCGTCGCGTCGCCCGTGACCGCCGAGGCGACCGCCGGCGCGCGGCGGGGGCGCAGCGCCGAAACCGTCGACGATGCGGCCCGTCAGCGTCGCCCGACCGTCGTGCCTGGCGCGCGGCGGCAGCGGCATGGCCCGCCCCGACGGCTGCGGCCGGAGCGACCGCGCGCGGCTGTGCGCGCAAGCGGCCACCCCCCAAAGGCCGGGCGGGCGCCTGTCACGCCGGTGGCTCGCCGTCGGCGTGCCCTCGCGGCGGGTGACGCGCCCCG
>Ga0209831_1001532_pt1 | contig 21036 bp, 22 predicted proteins | sample Maine_Asex4_meta_FD_187451 | JGI IMG/M metagenome (GOLD analysis project Ga0209831, IMG submission 187451) | Marine algal microbial communities from Maine, USA - Maine_Asex4_metaG (SPAdes) (version 2) | ecosystem: Host-associated > Algae > Red algae > Unclassified | place: Maine, USA | collected... | reverse complement strand
AAAAAGTCAATGCCAATGAAGAAGGGGTCGTATATTATGATTTGTATAAACAAGATGATACGACTTATGTTTTCTTAGAGAGATATAAGGATGAAGCAGAATAAAAGGAATCATATCCCAAAACAAGCTAAATCTTAACCAACCTACCACTTCCTTATTCAAAGTAATAACCAATATTTGTTTACTTAAAATTTTCTTTTCCATAATATTTCTACCTATATGATAGTCATTTTGGACTAACCATGCTAGATGTTTTAGTTCTGCAAATTGTACACTTGTATTCATTCCTGCTTTTTTTGGTAGTTGTAAAAACCACTTCTATTCCTTATAGAGCACTCCAAGCGTAACCACAAAAAGCACCAATAAAACACTATGTATCGTAAGCCCTACCCGATAAGTCTCCGTTATCGTTAACCCTTTATAACAGGCATAAGCCGCCAACGCATTATAACAAATAAAAGCCAAGCAAAGGCCAATTTGAGCAGTTCTATCTTTTGTGAAAAATCCAAAAACAGCAGCAATAGCTAAAGACAGAATAGCTGCGCCAAAAAGAAAGACAAATTGCATACTTTCTGGAGTCATATAGGCTCCACCAAAACGGGTATCAATGGATTCTGGTGTCGAATTAAACGCTCTGATAGCCCCAAGCAATTCAAAAAATGCAAATAATAAAAAGGTAAATCGTAAATATTTCATGGTCTTTTTTAATAAACTCTAGGAGTAACGGCGTAAATGAAAATAGGAATAAACGAGAACATTCAGTATAAGCTAAGTCTAAGCAGACCGCCTTAATTTGTCCAGCAATCGAAAATTGCTGAACAAAAAGGCTATCCAATGATCTACCGCCAATTTAATCATTTTCTCATTTACTCATTGAGTAGTTATAGCTTTCCATAATCGCTCTCCATCAAATTCTTTTTCAATAGAGTTAAAATAATTTTTATACGCCTCTTGTTGTAATTTAGAGGCATAGATTTCATGAAAAAAGTAGCGACCATCTTTGATAACATAGTTTAAAATAAAAAAGCGATAGACTTCTTTTAATAAATGAATTTCCACTTCTGTTAATGGAAATATTTGATGGTAGCCTTTTAAAAACAGGATAAATCGTTCTTCCATCAATGGTCCTATATTATAAGTAAATATGGTCCGATCACCCACATCCGAAACCACCCTGCTCAAAAAATAAAAGTCTAACATTCTGGAACTAATTCTAAACCAATCGTAGTCCCATCTAGAAAAAAGGTGTAGTTTTTTAGTAACAGAAAAGTTGCCAATATTCCAATCTACAAACACAGGAATCTTGGGTAGTTGCTGAAATTGCAAGGCTTTTAGATTATCCGCAAACAATTCACATTGGGTGTGTATAATGGCTTTTTTTCCTCGATGTTCATAGTCTCCGAAATCGGACTCTACCAACTCTAATAAATGCGCTATATCGGAATGCAGTGTCTTGGAAGAAGGCGGCAAGGTATGTCGAATGGCATGACAAGCTTTATGAAAAGTAGCTATTTCTTTCCCAAATTGTCCGATGTCTTCTGCTGACAATCTTCTAGGAAGTTTGTTTTTAATTTTAATAGGGCGATAAAAAACCACCCAAGCATCTATCACTCGATCTGTGTGCCGATATACGAATAATTGATTGCCTTTGATCAAAGACCTAGATAGTACATTTTCATAAGGACGGGACAGATTATTGGAAAGAGAATTGATGATAGTATGGTCTTCTACAAAATGTTCATGCCTGCCAAAGTAAGAGAGCTTCCCAATAATGAATTGCTCTTCCGCTAGGCTAATTTTATAAACGTGGTTGGTGGACACCTTAGCACTAATGTCCTCAATGCGCTGGATAGATCTAGACGGATCATAGGCGGCCCAAGCGGTTGCCACAATATCTAAAAAGCTAATTTGGTGCATATTGGTTAGGTATTAATTAAGACTTCATACCTCCAATGTAGCATTTGTTTTTGTATTTAATAGAAATTATCGACAAGGTTATCCAAATCTAAAAAGTTTTGACATTTTTCAAGTTCAAGTTCAAGTGTCAACCGAGTGGATAAACTTGTCAACTCCGTGATGGTTCACGTCTCATTTTCAACATCTAAGTCAACGTATTATAGGAACCATCTAGCCATCAATCTTAATTTTGGTAGCCAATTTATGGTTGGTAGAAGAAATATGTTGGTTTAATCCCTTAATTTGAATATTGCCGCCCGTGTTTTGGTGAGTTTTTTGAAAATCATATAAATCCTCCAAAACGGTCGTTCCAACCAATCGAGTTTCCGATAAATCAATCGTAGCACTTGCCCCAACAGGGATTTGGGCAATTAATTTGTTGATTTTCAAGATGCCTAAAAAATTGGCAATGCCTCTAATTTTTAGATCGTAACTCCCATCTGGTTTCTTGATCAAAGCAGAGCCTGAGTCAAAAGTCATTTTATAAAACTGGGGAATGGACACTTTTGCCAAAAACAAATGACTGACCAAAGCCAATAATAAGCCACCAAATAAGCCAATTAATAAATTGGTGTAAAGGGTTAAAAACATCGTACCAACAAAGAATATTAATTGCTCAATTCCATGACTATAAATTAGTTTGAATACGGCAGGAGAAGCCAGTTTAAATCCAGTAAAAACTAGTAAAATAGCAAAAGCACAAAGTGGAACTTGTTGCAGTATAGGACTCAAAACTACGATAAAAAGCAATAAAAAAATCCCCTGATACATATTAGACCACTTCGTTTTAGCTCCGTTATGAACATTGACAGTACTCCTAATAATCACGGCAATGATAGGCAACCCGCCAATAAACCCAGCCACCATCGTACTCAGTCCGATACCCGTCAAATCCTTATTCAAATCTGTTTTTCGTTTGTAAGGGTCAATTTTATCAACCGCTTTAGCGATGGCTAAGGATTCAATACTCGAAATCATTAAAATAGATAAGGTGGTTGTCCAGAATTCAATAGTATTAATCTTGCTAAAATTGGGATGCAATATCGAATCCATTATATTGTCGGGAATGTCCAATAGTAGCTTGGGACCTACTTCATAAGACTTCCCAAAAAAAGAAATAAGATGCTGGTCAAAGAAATTGAAAAGATAAGCTAATGGAATTGAAAAAGCTATTACCCACATGGGCGTTGGCAGAATATGGAAAAACCGATAATTAATTTTCGAGTGAAACAACAATATAAATAAACCGACCAAAGAAATAATGACGACAAAGGGATTGGCTTGAAATATGTATAAAATCGCATCAATCAAGTTTTGTATAATACTCGGACTATCAGAATACGTACCTAAAGCAACATGAATTTGTTTGGCAAAAATAATAATTCCAATGGCCGCCAAAATACCGTGAATCACAGAAGAATGGAAAATATCCGCAAAGCGACCCAATTTCAACAAGCCCAATACCACTTGGAGCGCACCAGAAATTACGACTGCCGCCAATACATAATTAAAGGCTTGTCCTGAGCCGTCATCCATCACTGCAATACCTAAAAGTATAACCGCAATTACTCCTTTTGCAGGTCCATTAACGGAAATATGCCCGCCTCGATAAAAGGTGGTTACAATCCCCCCACGATTGCTGAAAGAACACCTGACATCGCAGGCGCACCTGCCGCCAAAGCAATGCCTAAAGAAAGTGGTAAGGCAATGAGTGCGACACTTACAGCAGCGATTACGTCATTTTGCCAATTTTCAATTAATCCTCGAAATCCTTCTTTTGGTGTATTCTCCATTTATCTATCTAATCTCTGATTTAGTAATTACTCAAGTGTCAAGAGCATAAAATAGTAAATATTATGAGTTATTTGTCGAATATTTCGTTTTTCCCTTCCTCCAATGACCCAAACTTCTAATTTTTTATCTTTCATAGATTAAGGTTATTTGCCCAACAGCAGTACTTTACGAATAAATTCATGCTTAGATTTAGTATAATCCCCACGGTTATAGGTGTGTTTTTCCGCCAATTCTTGTTTTAATGCGGAGTATTGTTTCCGTAATTTAAAGTCAGCGTTTAGTTTATTTTTAAAAAAGATATAATCGCTCCATCTTTTACTTGAACTAAGTACAAAATGAATATGATGGGTTGTTAAATCTCCTTCTCTTTTTAAGAATAAATATCCCCCAATCTTTTTCCCTCTGTCCTCAAATTTGTTCTGGATTAAAATTTGCCTAATGTTATCTAATTTATTATAGCTTTCAATTGCAACTGCAATATCAATTATTGGTTTTGAAACAATTTCTTTTATAGCTGTAGAACCAATGTGTTCTATAAATTGAATTTCTTCTTTTAGCAATCTAAGTAGTTCTGATTCTGCTTCTTTGTAAATATCAATCCATTTTTTTTGATAAGGAATAACAATGACAGTATTTCTTCTTAATCCAATTATTATATCTTTCATAGATGCTGTGTTGATTTTTGCATTTGATGCTCCTAAGGAACGCTGTAATAATAAATATTCATTCTTGGCTGATTCTTTTATCCTTATTTTCCTCTTTGAAAACAGTCATTATATCCACATAACTTCTGTTTTCAAAGAGAAAACTAAGAACAAAATAATCTACCCAAGAATAAACATTTATTATTACAGCGTTCCTAAGCAATAAAATCTGATTTTATGCTCTATATTTTTACATTACTTTGACAAGGTACTATATTTTTTTTTATTTAGGTAAAATTATGCCTTCTTTTGTATCTAAAAACTAGATTAAATATGAAATTAGCATTGATTGGTTATGGAAAAATGGGCAAAACGATAGAAAGAATGGCTATCAAGCAAGGCCATGAAGTCCTTCTAAAAATTGATGTAGACAATTATGAAGACTTAAATACTACTAACCTAAGAAAAGTAGATGCGGCTATCGAATTTACTCGTCCAGAAAGTGCTTTTGATAATGTGTTAACTTGTTTTAAAGCAGGAATACCTGTAGTTTCTGGAACTACGGGCTGGGTGGAGAGAAAGCAGGAGATAGATGAATTATGCAAGCAATATAAAGGTGCCTTCTTTTATGCATCCAATTATAGTGTTGGTGTAAATATTTTTTTCGCACTCAATCGTTTTTTAGCAAAAATGATGGATACGCAGGCTCAGTATGAGGTGGAAATGGAAGAAATTCATCATACGGAAAAATTAGATGCCCCGAGTGGTACCGCCATAACTTTAGCAGATGGTATTTTTGAGGTACTCCAGAGAAAAACAGACTGGGTGAACGAAGCGAGCACGCAAAAAGAGATTTTACCAATTATTTCCAAGCGTATACCAAAAGTTAAAGGAACGCACCTAATTACTTACCAATCTGCGATAGATGATTTAGAAATCAAACACGTAGCACATTCTAGGGAAGGTTTTGCAGGAGGGGCGATTCAAGCTGCAGCTTGGCTCATTGGTAAAGAAGGCGTTTTTGGAATGAAGGATATGTTAGGATTTTAAGGGGAACAGTTTATTTGTTTGTTTAGCGTGTTTATTTGTTTATTTGACAGTGTGTTCGTGTTTGATAAACAGGTTAAACCAATAAACAACATTATTAACATCACTAAAAAAAATTGGGCTGATTGGTTATCCAATCAGCCCTTCTTTGGTACTACTTTTATAGATGTTCTTAAGTCTTCATTAAAGTGACCTTACGTAGCCTTCACAAAGTGAAAGCTACTGTAAGAATCAACTCATCAAGGGATTATAATCAGGTTAGAAAAATAAAAGGACTATTTCTTGTAGGAAAACCAATAAATTTCCTAACCTAATTGAGTACATATTTTTGTACCTATATTTCAAATAATTAGTATTGATGATAAAATAAATTGGTCGTTTTTGAAATGGGCTTTTTTCTAATGGGTTGAAAACATAAGAGAAAAAAGTTCAATTCAAAAACAAAAAGGCCAAATATTTTTTAATCAATACTTAATAGCTTTATTCTAAAGTAATTTGCTCCTTTTCCTTATAGCATCAACAGATCTTTCCTTAAGACTAGAAGGCGATTTTTTAAATTAGTCTATTAAAAAAATCACCATTTTTATTCATTCACTATACGCTATTACATAGAGATTCCATTAACTTGAAGTGAGTAATTTAAGTTATTGTACACTACTTCTTTCTTAATTCTCTAGTAATGAATAGTTTAGTGTCCCACAAAAGGTGTTGAAATTTAATAATATAGTGCTAATTGGTGATAGTAGTATAAGGATATCACACGCTCTTTTAATAGCGTTTAATGATGTAAGGAACATCTATATACTTAAAACGGAAAGTTATCGGGAGGTCGAAATATCTTATATTTCTAAAGGCAGACCAAAGTTATATAAAAATATATAATATAGCAAATATTGATTTTAATTTTTTCGTTTTATTACTAAGCTAATATTCGGATTTGTTTTGTTAAAAACTCCTAGGTTAGTAAAAAACTATCTCTATTTCCTAAATCAATAAAATCTTTTTTATAAAACCAAAATAGACCTCTGCGCTTTATACGCCTATGAATACTAATTAGATTCATTTAAGAATAGATTTATTACAAATAAATAAGAAAAGACTACTCTATTTCTATTAGGTCCTCTGGAAAATCGATTATTTGGTCTGTTATTTAAGTAGAGTTGCTTATTTGTTTGACACATTATAAAAAAATAAACAACTCTACTTAAGTACCTAAGCATAAATAATCGTCACTTTGTGAAGGACTCTTTTTCCATTCTACTTCCTAAAAAAATAGTTCAATAAAGGGATTATTCAAAGATTTTTTTTTGTATAATGAAAAAATAGTCTCTTCAAAAATGACGATTATTTATGCTTAGGTACTTAACAGACCAAAACAACTTAAAATGCAGCAATAATATCAATAAAGTCAGCTGCTTTAAGAGAAGCCCCCCCTACTAGCCCGCCATCTACATCTGCCTGTCCAAACAGTTCTTTAGCATTAGCTGGCTTTACACTGCCACCATATAGGATGCTCGTTTTATCCGCTACTTTCTTACTATATTGCTCCGCTATGAGTTTACGAATAAATTTGTGCATTTCCTGAGCTTGTTTAGGAGAGGCAGTCACACCAGTTCCTATTGCCCATATAGGTTCGTAAGCGATTACTATTTTACTAAATTGCTTGGCTTTTAGGTGAAAAACGCCTTCCATTAATTGTTTTTTCACATATTTTTTATGCTTGTTTTTCTCTCTAATGTCCAAAGTTTCTCCACAACAAAAGATAGGAAGGAGTCCCTGCGCTAGTACCGCATCGACCTTCTTCGCCAATAGCTCATTAGTCTCTTGAAAGTATTCCCGTCGTTCTGAATGTCCCAAAATGACATACTCAGCTCCAACAGAGGCTAACATTTCTGTTGATAACTCTCCTGTATAGGCCCCACGCTCTGCCGCATGGCAATTTTGTGCAGCTAAATGAATACCAGAAAAATACTTAATTCTATTGCCTACTTCGTGTAGATGAATAGCAGGTGTTCCAAGAATGACAGTTACATCAGTAAGAGGCATTTGTGTAACAATAGCATCTGTTAATTTGATCCCTTCCTGAAAAGTTTTGTTCATTTTCCAGTTACCTGCTACAATTTTTTTTCTTTTCATATTGTATAATTTTATTTTCTAAGGAACGAAGAGTTGTTTATTTGTTTATACTGTTTATTTGTTTAATACACTGTATAAACAAATAAACAACTCTACTTAATGAGTACAAAGATTGAGCGCACTGACAATCCTTACATCCTTACTCCTTGTACTCAATCACTACTTTTTCACCTAAAAATTTAGGCTGTTTATTGAGAATGACTATATCTAACACCGCTTTACATCTAGCAAGAGCTTCTCTTACACGAACCTTTAAGCTAAATGATAAGGGAACATCTTTTGCATTAAACCCTATCGCCTTAACATCTCTATGATTAGCGAGAAATAAAGCTCTTTGATTATGAAATTTTTGAGAAATAATGGTGATACTGGTCTGTCCAAAGACTTCTTTACTCCTAACTACAGAGTCTAAAGTTCGAAATCCAGCGAAGTCCATGGTAATATCCTTTTCTGGAATGCCTTGTTCTACGAGTGCTTTCAGCATATACCGTGGTTCATTATATTCTTTTAGCCTATTATCTCCACTCACCAAAATATGTTTTATTTTTCCTTGCTTATAGAGTACAACAGCTGCTTGAATACGGTGAGAAAAATAAGGGTTTTCAAAACCTCTTACGGTATACTTACTCGTCCCTAACACTAGTCCAACCTGATTAGCTGGAATAATAGCAGCATCACTATATACTTGTTTCCGAGTAGATTGTTCTACCCAAAAATTACATAACCAAATAGCAAACCCCAATAGGGTTATAGCGATGACACTACCTAGTAGGCATTTAATAAAAAAATTCTGCATACGCATTCCTAAAAGATGCTGGCAACAAATGAACAATGGTAATTTTAGAAGTAAGCCTATTCCGTTAGCTAAGGAAAATGATTAAAATTAAAAAACGCCTAACAATCAGAAGTCGGTTTAAAGTCTTTATAACCTTAGCAAAGAGGATTTTGATTACAATTCAGAAGTCATTAATAAATCTAAATCTGTGTATTTAACGCCAAAACGTTTTCCTAAATACTCGTTAGTTAGGCAACCTTTGTAGGTGTAAACGCCATTTCTTAAACCTGGATTATCAAATAGCAAACGTTCAATACTCCCTGTATCTCCTGCTTTTTGTATTAAAGGAGTTAAGATATTGCTAATAGCAATAGAAGCCGTACGAGAAACTTTTGACGCTATATTTGGCACGCAGTAATGAATTACATCGTGCATCACGAAGGTGGGTTTATCATGAGAAGTAACTCTAGAAGTTGCAAAGCATCCTCCTTGATCAATACTGACATCTATAATAACTGCCCCCGGTTTCATTTCTGCGACTAATTCTTCACTCACAATTACTGGTGCTCTTCCTGATGTAGAGTGAATAGCTCCAATAACGACATCTGCGGATAATAATTCTTTCGTTAATTGTAAATAATTTAAAGAAGAGGTATTCAAGGGTCGACCCACTAAATTTTGAATACGCATTAGTTTAGAGATATTGTTATCAAAAACACGAATCTCCGCACCTAAACCCAAAGCTGCCCTAATAGCGTATTCTGCTACTACCCCAGCCCCTATAATAACGACTTTTGCAGGAGGCACACCAGATACAGACCCTAATAACACGCCTTTTCCACTATGAGGATTTGCCATTAGTTCCGCAGCAGTCATAATAGCGGTAATCCCTGCCAGTTCACTCATTGTTCGAACGATAGGGAAAATACCGTATTCATCTTTAATATATTCCATCGCCAAAGAAACTACCCTTTTTCGCATCAACTTCTCTATATAAGTTGGTGCGAGAACAGGTATTTGCAAGGGAGATATAAGCACTTGCCCTGGATGCATTAAGTCTATCTCTTCGAGCGTAGGCGGTGCTACTTTAAGTAGTATACTCGACTTAAAGACCTGTTCTTTGCTATAGGCAATTTCTGCACCTGCTTCCGAAAAACGATGATCAGAATAGTTCGTTTTCTCGCCAGCTCCCTTCTCTACGATCACTCGATGACCTTCTGCCACTAATCCTGCTATAGAAGCAGGTACTAAGGCCACTCTATTCTCCTGTAAGCGTATTTCTTTAGGAATACCAATTGTTATTTTTACAGGTTTTCTTACCACTTCCAACATTTCTTCTTGTGGATGGTAAGAACCCTTAATTAAACTTTCAGGAATAGGAATTTTTTTCTTCTCACTCATAAACTTACTAGTCGTTTAGCTGGACTTTAGCTATTGGTCTTTAGTCTTTGGTCTTTAGTACGCTCAAGCATGGCAGTAGGAATTAGCTAAATACTTTGCTTATACTCGAATAAAAAAGACGAGGGTAAGCAAATTATTTAGCTAATTCCTACTGCCATGCTTGAGCATACTAAAGACTAAAGACCAATAGCTAAAGTCCAGTTTAGAAATAGCTATAGGCATAATTAATAAAAATGAAGGCAGCTATCTTCTTTTACAAAAGTACAATTTTCCGAGTCGAATCGTCAGCTATGGCTATACTAATTTTGAGCACCTCCTCTGGCAGTATAGATTCGATTAATTCTGGCCATTCTATAAAACAATAATTCTTCGTTTCTAAATAATCCTCAATCCCTATATCTAGTGCCTCTTCGAAGACTTTAAGCCGATATAAATCTAGGTGATACATCAAAGCCTCTGCCTTAGTTTGGGGAGAAACATACGCATATTCGTTAACTAAAGAGTAGGTCGGGCTAGTAATTCCCTCTTTTACGCCTAAATATCTGCCTATCTCTTTAATTAAGGTAGTCTTACCAGCACCTACTTCTCCATAAAAGCACCATATTTTTCGAACACCTGCTTGTTCTAGAAGTATAGGAACTATACTTGATAAGCTGGCTAAATCTTTAATTATTAATTCCATGGTTAATTTATAAGCCGTTTTCAAGCAAAAATGCTTGAATTTTCTATTTTTTCAAATAGGCAATCCGATAAAAGCTAATAATTATCTTTCAAGGTGTTAGAGAAGATGCCTTGAAAGTCTATTAATACCTACGTGTATTTGCGTCCTACGTAATTGCCAAATTTATTTGGCAGATTCAAAACACGCCAAATTTTATTCTAAGAAACAAATAATAAGTAGTGCGTGGTAATTAATTAGGTAAAATTCCCTTCGGAGATATAGCTTTTAAATTTGCTGGACAATCGGAAATTGTCCAGCAAAAGACCTCTTTTATCCAGTAATTTTCCATTATTGGACAAGAGGACTTGGTTTTTCCCTTTTTTGGCAGGAATACTTAGACGAGTAAAACAATTCATTTATCGAAGATTTCGACATTACCCGATAAATTCTTTGTAATTTATCACCACTATAGATTCTAATTTTTTAACTTTTAAAACCATACACCATGGTAACCGTAACAAAAAAAACCAACACCTTTCATTTTGAAGTAGAAGGATTGCACAAAATTTGGGCTGTCAAAAACCAATTGAGCATTTCCGCTAAAAATATTGAAAGAGCCTACCAAGATGAATCTGAATTAGGCGGCTGGAAAGGTTGGAGAATGCCAGGCACTCATGTTCCTTTTGTAATTACTGCGGGTACTTATTATAAAAATGGCGATAGGATTTTTTGGGATGTAGTCAATAAAAGAAACGCCATTATTATTCAATTAAAGGAGGAAAAATACCAAAAATTAATTATTGAGGTAGAAAATCCAGCAGAAGTTATCCAACTATTACATGGAGAAATAGTGTAGCATTAATAATTAGAGACAGCAGAATATAGGAAAAGCTTACCTTTGCAACCTTTTTTAGTCAATACTTAGTTGTGTATTTGTTTAGTAGGTTTATTTGTTTAGTTTCCCTTAAACAAATACACAACCTCACTCAAAGAGGTAAATAAATATGAGTTTTTTAGAAGAGATTGAACGTAGAAAAACTTTTGGCATTATTTCTCACCCAGATGCTGGTAAGACGACACTGACAGAGAAGTTGTTGCTTTTTGGTGGTGCCATTCAATCAGCAGGAGCGGTAAAATCTAATAAGATTAAGAAAAGTGCCACTTCCGATTTTATGGAAATTGAACGACAAAGAGGTATCTCTGTGGCGACCTCTGTGATGGCATTTGATTATAGAGGGAAGAAAATTAATATCCTAGATACCCCAGGTCACCAAGATTTCCAAGAGGATACTTTTAGAACTTTAACGGCTGTTGATAGCGTCATTGTAGTGATTGATGTAGCCAAAGGTGTAGAGACGCAAACAGAAAAACTGGTAAAGGTTTGTCGAATGCGAGATACGCCTATTATCGTTTTCATTAATAAATTGGATAGAGAAGGAAAAGACGCTTTTGATTTAGTAGATGAGTTGGAAAGCAAATTGGGACTATTGGTTAGACCATTAAGTTGGCCTGTTGGCATGGGACAAGATTTCCAAGGTGTCTATAATATATATGAACAAAAATTGGTTTTATTCCGTCCTCATAGCAAGCAAACAGGAGAATCTATAGAGATAACCGATTTAAGTAGTGAAGCTTTAGAGGAGCACATCGGAGAACGGGCAGCCAATAAATTGCGGGAAGAAATCGACATGATTAATGAGGTGTACCCAGAATTTGAAACAGCGGATTATTTAGAAGGTGTTTTGTCTCCCGTTTTTTTTGGTAGTGCGATTAATAATTTCGGCGTTAAAGAGTTATTAGATTGCTTTGTAGATATTGCGCCCAATCCCCTACCCCGTATTACGGAAGAACGGCAGGTTAATCCGAATGAAGATAAATTTTCAGGTTTTGTATTTAAAATACATGCCAATATGGACCCTAAGCACCGAGATCGAATTGCCTTTCTGAGGGTTTGTTCGGGTACTTTTTTGCGCAATACCAACTATTTGCATGTGCGTAACCAGAAAAAAATGAAATTTTCCAACCCCACTAGTTTTATGGCAGAGAAAAAGTCGATAGTAGACGAAGCCTATCCCGGGGATGTGGTAGGTTTATATGATAGTGGTAATTTCAAAATTGGCGATGCACTCACAGAAGGGGAACAACTACACTTCAAAGGCATTCCAAGTTTCTCTCCAGAACAATTTAGATATGTGCTGAATCAAGACCCTATGAAGTCTAAGCAATTGAATAAAGGCTTGCACCAATTAATGGATGAAGGGGTTGCTCAATTATTTACAAAAGATGTGGGCAATCGCCAAATTATAGGTACTGTGGGCGCCTTACAATTCGATGTAATACAGTATCGACTAAAGCACGAATATGGAGCTTCTTGCGCTTATGAACCCATTAATTTACACAAAGCTTGTTGGATTAGTTGTGAAGATAGTGCTAAACTAAAGGAATTTTTGAGTCGCAGAAAACGAGATATGGCAAGGGATAAGGATGGAAATTGGGTATTTTTGGCAGAGTCTGCATGGACCTTAAAAATGGCACAGGAGAATTTTCCAGAGATCCAATTCCATTTCACAAGCGAGTTCTAATTAATTGAGAATGGAGAATTAAAAATTGAGAATTTATTAGACGTATACGCCTACGTGATTGCGTCTAGTGAATTCTCAATTTTTAATTCTCAATTCTCCATTCGCTAATAATCCATCTTGCATTTCTATTTTTCGGTCGCTCATATCTGCGAGCGTTTCGTTGTGGGTGACGATAACAAAAGTTTGTTGAAAATCTTTTCTTAATTGGAAAAGTAATTGATGTAATTCTTCCGAGGAAGCGGTATCCAGATTCCCAGTAGGTTCGTCTGCAAATATTAAGGCTGGCTGATTAATCAATGCCCGTGCAACCGCTACCCGTTGCTGTTCTCCACCAGATAACTGACTGGGTTTATGCGTCAACCGATCCGATAAACCCAGATAGTCTAACAATTCACTAGCTCGTTTTTCTAGCTTATCAATTGGAGTTTTTTTGATAATGCCAGGGATACAAACATTTTCTAGTGCGTTAAACTCAGGCAATAAATGATGAAATTGGAAGATAAAACTGATATGTTCATTGCGGAATTGCGCTAAGTCTTTAGATTTTAATTTAGAAATATCCTTTCCATTAAATAAAACTTGACCGCTATCTGCTTGATCTAAGGTGCCTAAAATATGTAATAAAGTACTTTTTCCTGCCCCCGACTTCCCTACAATCGAAACAATCTCTCCTTTGTTAATCGTTACATTTACCCCTTTTAATACATTAACCGTCCCGTAGGACTTATAAATATCAATTGCTTCTAGCATGTATGTGGTTTGTGTGGTGGAGTTTCGGTTTTGATAGAGAAAATTTATCAATTTTCTCTATTAAAACCTGTAAGTACCTAAGGAACAGGAAAAAATAAATTTACAATTTTGATACTCAAAACCTCGTAGGGATTGGGTTTTTAAAAATAAAATATTCATTTTATTTTTCCTTCGTTCCTAAGTAGAGTAGCAAAACTATTTTTGTAATAATTATTTGTGAAACATTGATAAACAGTATATTAAACAAATAAACATTATAAACAAATAAACAACTCGACTTACGCTTTTTCCAAAGTAAAATTAAAAGTAGACCCAGTCTGCATCGAACTTCGCACATTAATAGTTTGCTTGTGGGCTTCTATAATATGTTTAACGATAGAAAGACCCAAGCCAGAGCCATCAATAGCCCTTGAACGACTTTTGTCGACTCTATAAAATCTATCAAACACATGATTGATATGTTCTTGTGCTATACTAATTCCATTATCGGCAATTTCTACCAAAATACGAGCATCCATATCGTAAAAGCTGATTTTAGTATGACCATCGTCATTGCCATATTTAATGGAGTTCTCTATTAAGTTAATAAGTACTTGCCGAATACTTTCTCTATCTGCTTTTACACGAAAATTTTGTGCTGCTCCCTCTTTAAAGAGTAATTTGATATTTCTTACTCTTGCTTTTATCTCTAAGTCTTCTACTACTTCCTCGACCAAATCCTTCAACCAAAACACCTGCATATCTAACATCAATTGACCTGATTCTAATTTATTGATCGCTTCCAAATCTATTACAATCGTATTCAATCGTTCAATATTTTTAGCCGCACGTTGAAGATATTTCAAATTGATGTTGTTGTCATAAATACCACCATCTAGTAGAGTATGTACAAATCCTTGAATGTTAAAAATTGGTGTTTTTAGTTCGTGAGAAACATTCCCAAGATATTCTCTACGGTAGGTCTCCATTTCCTTCAAAGTAGCTATCTCATCTTGTTGTTCTTTAGACCAAACTGCCACTTCTTGTTCAACAACATCAATAAAGTCGGTATCTATATCCATAATGTTCATCTTTTCCTTGGAGCCCAATTTAAAGTTATGGATATTTTTATAAATCAATTTAATCTTTCGATAGATATATTTTTGAACAAAGAAGAGAATGGTAAAATAGGAGGTAAGAAAGGCAAAAACAACAATAATAGGCAACCGGAGCCATCCCCAATTGACAGGTAAATAAATAGCAGCCAGTAGTAACACACTCATAACACTTGTAATAACCAAAGAAGTATAAAGTGCTATTTGCCTAGGCGTTAGATTCTTGTACATAGTTATCTTGAAACATTAGAATAGGAAAACACTAAAATTCAAATTTATAGCCAATACCTTTTAATGTTTTAATATAATTACTGCCCAATTTTTCTCTTAATTTCCGAATATGAACATCTATTGTTCTATTCCCTACGATTACATCTGTTCCCCAAACTTTATTAAAAATTTCTTCTCTTGCAAACACTTTCCCTGGTTTAGAAGATAGTAAAAGAAGTAATTCAAATTCCTTTTTAGCTAACTCAATTTGCTCTTCCCCTCTGGTTACTAAGAATTTTTCTTTGTCAATTAACAAATCTGCTACATCTATAATATTAGACATTTCTTCCTCTTTAAGCCGTTCTGTTCTTCGTAACAAAGCTTTTACTCGACTAATCAATAATCTTGGACGAATTGGCTTTGTTATGTAATCATCTCCCCCTACATCTAGTGCCGCAATTTGGGAATAATCCTCATCCCGAGCGGTCAAAAAGGCTATAATGGTTTGACTAAAAAATTTATCAGACCGAAGTTGTCTACAAACTTCCACACCATCCATTTCTGGCATCATTATATCCAGAATAATTAATTCTGGTTTCACTCTGTAGGCTTCTTTGAGAGCAGATTTCCCATCATTCGCCGTGGCGACAATAAATCCTTCTTTTTCTAAATTATATTTCAAAAACTCTAAAATATCCTGCTCATCATCTACTACTAAAACAGTTGTGGCATCTTTCATGACAATTAAGTATGGTTGTTTCAAGGTTAAAACGCTTGATACTGTAAAAATAACGCTTACTTTATAAACATAAGGAATGAATATAAAAGCAGAAGTCAGAAGTCAGACCGAAAAATAAATTTTTCTGTCAGAAGTCAGATGTATGACGTGTTCCTCCACATACATTATGGCGGGTCGAACACGTCCCAAGTCTGACATCTGACAGAAAAATTTATTTTTAGGTCTGACTTCTGACTTCTTTTCTGTTGACTTCTGCTTTTAACTTCCATGAATAAACTCATAAACATCTTCTGCCATACTTTTTGGCATATCTTTCTCTGATATTACCTCTCCTAACATATAAATACTGTAGGAAAATGGACCACCAGTCTGCGCATCTTTATTTGTCATCCAATCAGAAAAGTCATCTAAATTATAATAAATACCCAATTGGTATTTTTGTGCAACGAGATCATATACCGCAAATAAATCGAAGTGCCTAAATTTAGTAGAAACACATCTTAAATACATAGGATGTTTAAGTAAATCTTCCAAAAGTGGGTCAATTCCAGCAGATTCATAAGGCGGGAAATAGAAAATTTCACTTGCTATACCTTTTTTGTCTAGATAAAATTTAAGGATATCCAGCTTACCACGCAATAAACTTGATGGAATCTGCTGCTCATCCATATCCTCTAAAGGATACCATTTCTTTGTGTATAGATTGTAGTAATCTACTGCGCCAATTCTAGCTTTATAATCAAAACGAGAATTTCCTGGCACGATATAGCCCGGATAGTAATAGCGTTTGCCTTGATCTAGCGAAAACTGCATTTCTAACAACATGGTATAAAAACCTAAACTATGTTGCCCATATTCTGGATCAAAAATACCGCTAATACTAGCCACACTTTCTAAGCCAACATCAAAAAAACTGGCTGCAATCAATTTGTCGCCCTCATATATTTCAATTTGTCGGGTATCATATATTGAAAAACTTGCACCACTTAATAAGGATTGGCGTAAGCTTCTATAGACACCACCGCTATTGAATCGTACTCGATGTTTTTGATAAAGTATTTCCTTGGGTCTATCAATTACCGCACTACCTATTTTATAGGTAAAGGCACGACCATTGCGATTCATAATCTTTCTAGACCGTTTTTTGAAAGTGAAATTTTCAAGGTCTTGTCTAATCCAAATAGCAGAATAGAACCCTCGTTCCATAAATAAAAACCAACAGGTAAATATTGTCTGCCCCATTCTAAACCAACCTTCTGCAAGGTATTCGTCTAATTTTTTAGGTGGAATTTTTCGTAAAGGATAATGTACTTCTGTGTACAACTGCATCTGTTTTTTGTGATGAGTAATATTTGTTCTAAATCTTTTAAGGCAAAACTCAGAGGTTCTTCTTTAGACTTGTTACCCTTTAGGAAACACCTATCTGAAATGCTCTTTTTCTGTTATTTTCCTCTAAAAAATAACTCAATAAAATAATTATTCAGTGATTTTTTAAAGAAAACTAACAAAAAAATAGCTATTTCATATAGGCATTTCTTAAAGGGTAACAAGTCTTTTATAAAAAACAAGAAATCCTCTACCTCCGCTCAAGTAAGTACTCAATAGACTTGTCCTCCTTTAAGAAACACCTATCTGAAATGCTCTTTTTCTGCTATTTTCCTCTAAAAAATAACTCAATAAATAGATTATTCAGTGATTTTTTAAAGAAAACTAGCAAAAAAATAGCTATTTCATATAAGTATTTTTAAAGAAGGACAAGTCTAATAAGTAAATGACGAAATATATACATGAGTAAATAGGTGGCACCTCTTCGGAAAAGCAAGTCCTTTTCACAGAGGAGCGACTCCGTTTAATCATTTTTACATTGAGTCATTGACTCATTGAGTACTTACCCGCTCAAGGTGGGAAGTTTATTTTGATGATTTTATAAAAAAAACTCCTAAAATAAACCCTCCTAAAAAGTTACACTTTAAGTTTGTAGGTATAACGATAGACACAAGTCAGGTGTCCGGTCGTTTTACTATCAGATGTCAAACTTGAGGCATGTATAGCATCCTCAATCTGCTATCTGACTTCTAATTTTATCCCACAATCATACCATAAGGAACAAGAAAAAAATAAATTTACAATTTTTGATACTCAAACCCTCGTAGGGATTGTTTTTTTTAAAATAAAAGGTTCATTTTATTTTTCCTTCGTTCCTAAGTTCAAGAGTAAAGATAAAAGGTTTCAAAAGTAAAGGAAAGTTATTGATTGTTCAAGTTCTTATATTATTGTTACTCATGCAAAACCCAAGAAATTCTACCTCTATCAGAATGGCAGTGCTTAATGATGCCAGAGCGATATTAGCCATTTATGCACCCTATATTCAAAATAGTAGTACCTCTTTTGAAATGATTGTCCCCACAAAAGAAGCCTTTGAAAAAAGATTGCAAAAATATTTAGAAGAAGCACCGTGGATAGTTTGCGAAGTAGATAATCAAATAGTAGGCTATGCGTATGCAAGTCCACACAGGGACCGTGCAGCTTATCGATGGAATCGAGAAGTTTCCGTATATATTGAGAAAACTTATCAGCGGCAAGGAATAGCTAAACTACTATATACAGTACTTTTAAAATTGTTAAAGCTACAAGGGTACACGAACGCCCTAGCAGGTATTGTACAGCCTAATCCTGCAAGTACACACTTCCATCAAAGTTTAGGTTTTAAGTTAATAGGTACTTATCAAAATATTGGATTTAAACAAGGTCAATGGCATGATGTGAATTGGTATTCATTGTTTTTGCAAACTACCGATTTTGTTCCCATCCAACCTTTAACCACTCAGGAGTTGATGCAATTAGAAGCTTATCGAGAAATTTTTAATTATTGATTTATTGTTTTATGGCTTTATTGTTTTATTGTTTTATGGCTGGACGTGATAGTACGTTCTTAAGAGTTGAGCCTACTCAGAAAAGTCGATTTGGGCAAAAACTGCCAGATTTTAAAAATCTGGCAGTTTTAGTACGCTCAGAAAATCAATTATTTACACAAAAAATATTAGTAATTAATTGGATTTTTCAAAGAAACTAACTTTTCGGAGTGGCCTCAACTTTTAAGAACGTACTATTACGTCCAGCAATAAAACAATAAATACTTTTTTCAATGGGTTGAAAACATATTAAAAAAAAGAATCAATTGAAAAACTCAAATGCACTAGTTATTTTTTTGTCAATACTAAGGACTTTCGGTCCACTAGACTTCTAAAATTTTAAGAACGTACTATTACATCCAGCAATAAAACAATAAAACAGTAAAGCAATAAATCTCCCTTACAATTCCCGAACCCAAATATTTCGATAGCTAACTGGGTTTCCATGATCTTGTAATTTCAGTGGACCTTTTCCATGCGATGGATTTAGCGGTAAACCAATATAAGGGGTTGTACCTTTCACTTCCACATTATTTTGTACTAAAATACCATTCTGTATAACCGTTAAAGTTGCTGAACGGACTTTAATTCCATCTGTATTAAAAACAGGTTCCATATAAATAATATCATAAGTCTGCCATTCCCCGGGAGCTTTGCAAGCATTTACTAAAGGCATAGACTGCTTATAGATAGACGCTGCCTGACCATTAGAATACGTCCTATTTTTGTAACTATCTAATACCTGCACTTCATATATTCCCTGTAAAAACACCCCACTATTACCTCTTCCCTGCCCTTCACTTTCTACAACCGCAGGGGTTCGCCACTCTATATGTAGTTGTACGCTACCAAACTCCCGCTTCGTCTGAACATCTCCAGCGCCTTTAACTACAGTCATTGCACCGTCTTCTACTTTCCAACCTGCTGTCTCCCCTTTTAAATTACTCCATTCATTCAAAGAAGAACCATTAAATAAGACTATTGCATCAGAGGGCGCCGCTATATTATTGCCGGGTGTTACCACTCTAGGTTCAGGTTCCCAAACTTCTGTTGCTTTAGGGTCTTTTATTTGAGCATCCAAATATAGGTAGGCACTCAAAGAACACAAGCATAGTAAAATCAATTTTAATTTCATTAGTTATTTATTTGTTGATGATAACTACTTTAGAGGGAGGGAATTTGATTTGTTTTTCATAAAAACAAATCAAATTCCCTCCCTCTAAAAAACCTATATGCCAAATATACTTTTTACTTTTTCTTTTAGATAGAAAAAACTGGACTTTAATAGTGTCTTAATATAAATTTAAATAAATTTTTCTTTTTTTTTATTAAATACTACAATTGTAGTTTTTAATTACTACATTTGTAGTATTAAAACACTCAACCAATTATTGATAAATGAAATTAGATGAATTACAGCTAAAAATAATGAAGGTATTGTGGGCAAAAGAAACTGCTTCTGTAGGAGAAATAAAGGCAATATTGGAATCAGAGCGAAGTTTTGCCATTACGACCATCAGCACTGTATTGCAAAGATTATATAAAAAAGGAGTAGTCGATTATCACAAGGAAGGGCGACAATATATTTATAAAGCCCTAGTCACTGAAAAAGAAACACAGACTAGTATGACTAGTAATTTGTTGGATCAATTATTTGGTGGCAAATCTTCTGTATTAGTGAATCATTTACTCGAAACAGATGGAATAGAAACCGAAGAATTAGAGCAGTTAAAACAACTCATTGAAAAGGCACAGAATAAGAAGAATAATTAGGACAAAAAAAACAATTTATGATAGACTTAGCTAACTATATTCAATTGGCATGGCCACTTGCTTATGGATTAACCTATATGCTGCATAGTACTGTCTGGATTCTGCTAGTAGCTACCTTAGTACAAATACCCTTATTTCAACGAGTTCAATTAAAAAATTATTTATGGAAAGCAGCATTGCTGGGCGGTCTAGTCACAAGTACGCTTGTGCATCTTAATACAGCAGATTTATTGGCAATTCCATTAATAAATACTTCTGTCTCTACTGAAAACATTCCCCCCTCCCTTAAGGAGAAAATGTCTACGTTACCAAAAAAAACTGATGTCCCATTAGCTCAAATGCCCCTACAAGCGCATTTAAATAAGGAAGAAAAGGTAGGATATTCTAGTTATGTGGCAGAAAATAAACAAACAACTTCCACGCCTAAAATTGAGGAAATTGTAGCAAATCCTACAACCCAAACCGAACATCATTTTCTCTTCTTTTACATTGGTTATTTTCTCTTATTCTGGCTAATCGGTAGTTTGTTTATTTTCTTAAAATTAAGCATTCAACATTGGCT
>Ga0209831_1001528_pt1 | contig 21072 bp, 27 predicted proteins | sample Maine_Asex4_meta_FD_187451 | JGI IMG/M metagenome (GOLD analysis project Ga0209831, IMG submission 187451) | Marine algal microbial communities from Maine, USA - Maine_Asex4_metaG (SPAdes) (version 2) | ecosystem: Host-associated > Algae > Red algae > Unclassified | place: Maine, USA | collected... | reverse complement strand
TTAAAGCGGCGGGGATCGACGTGCCCCCTTCGCGTAGCGGCACGGCGGAGTTTTTGAACCGTCACCTCGCCAACACCCGCCCGAACAAGATTTTGGTCAAGTTCAAGAATGGGCGGGTGCGGACGTACGAGCCAGTCTTCGAGGCACGTAAACTCGTGGTGGCCGACCGCCAAATGCAGCGGCGGCGGGCTTATGCCTCGGCGGCGGTGGCGCGCATCTTTGGTTTGGAGCCTGAGTTGATTACGGTGGCGATGAGTGACATCTGCCGCCGCGCCATGCATTGCGGCGGCGTCGCGGTGGCTCCGGCCGCCGCGCTGAGCGCGCTCCCAGTACGTCTCCAAGCCCAGTTTATGATTGACAACAATGTCAGCGGGGTGCTGTTTCAGCGGGTGCGTCTTCTCTTGGGCCCCGCTGCCGGCTTGGCCAGCCGCGAGCGCCCACGCGCCGACCGGACGCTGGCTGCGGCGGAGCCGCAGAACGCGGCGGGAGTTAATGGCGGCGGCACGCACCTTCTGAGCCCACGCGCCGCCCTCCAGGCGATGTTTGACCACGCTGGGGCAACAGGCCAGTTTCTGGAGCGCCTTCTACGGGGCGCTGACGGGCGGCAGATCGAGGCGAACGAGACATTTGATGGACAAGATAGCGCGGCGGCGCTGCCTCCTCCTGGCGTGCGGGACGTGCAGATATGCTTTGGTTTGGACAAGGGCGGTCTACATAGCACTTGTAAAGCTGTTCTGTCCAACTGTAACCAAGGCCATCCATCGAGCCGTGGCAACACCATTCTGTACGGCGTCTTTCCGACCTCGAAAGATGACTACGAGGCGCTGACAGCGATGGCTGCCGTCTACACCCCGGATTTGGCCGGTCTCCGGCAAGGCGAGCTGCTCGTGGGAGGCCTGCGGCGCGCCGTGCGTCTCATCGTGACGGGCGACCTGCGTTTCATCTCGACGTGGCTTGAGCACGCCGGCCACTCCAGCACTCACCCCTGTGTGTGGTGTACAGTGGTGCTCCGACGGACACGAACAAACGGGTCGCGCGTGGACCAATGGGGCGATATGCAAGCGGGAAGCCAGGCGCGCGGCACGTTACGGACACTGTCGGACTACGAGGAGGCGGCCGCGCGATATGCAGGGGGCGGGAATGCCACACTGGATACTCCGCTCTCGGTGGATGCCCATTTCTGCATTGTCAAGCGCCCATGACTTCTTGTCAAGCCAACCCATATTGCACCGGCTCCGTTACACGTGACGCTCGGAATAACTTTGTACCTGCTCCGGCTGGGAATTGAAGCTGTTTCCTTCTACGGTGGGCTCCCATTGGCAGATGTTTACTCCCAGAACTTGGCTCGGACGCTGCGGTACGGTGTGGGAGTGGATGCAGCACCGTATTTTGGCGGCTCGTTTGAAGGGCGGGCGTGCCACAAAATTGGCGAGCGGCTGGGGATGGTCAGCAATTTGCTGTCACGATACGTACCGGTGGCTGCTGCGGAGGCGTACAGCGCGGCGTGTGAGGCGTGGCAAGCAGTGCTCCCTGTGCTGAACCGGACCAGACCCGCGTCGGCGGACGAGACGAAGGCGTTTCGTCGCGACTCCGCCCGATTTGTGGACGGCATGACGGCTTTTTTCCCGTGGTCAACTGTCACTCCCAAACTTCACGTTCTGTGTTGCCTCGCCCCTGCTTTCTTAGAGCTGTTTTGGAGCATGGGATGGTCAGCAAATTGCTGTCACGATACGTACCGGTGGCTGCTGCGGAGGCGTACAGCGCGACGTGTGAGGCGTGGTAGGCAGTGCTCCCTGTGCTTAACCGGACCAGACCCGCGTCGGCGGACGAGACGAAGGCGTTTCGTCACGACACCGCCCGATTTGTGGACGGCATGACGGCTTTTTTCCCGTGGTCAACTGTCACTCCCAAATTTCACGTTCTGTGTTACCACGCCCCTGCTTTCTTGGAGCTGTTTTGGAGCATTGGCCGGTACAGTGAACAAGGCCTTGAGTCATGGCACGCACACTTTAACCAGAATTCGAGGCTGTACACCGAGGACACCTTCCTGGATAGCTGTCTAACCTATGTGCGACGGTCGGCAGTTGGACGGGCGCCTGGCGACGACGAGCAAGATCGCGGCAAGCGGCGCAAGCCCGCTCGGGCGGGCCCGGGGGCATGCGACGCGAAACGTCCAGATTATAAGCGGACAGTGGCTGGACAGGCATTGGCGGGGTGCCCACGTCGCGAGTCGGTGGCGTGTGCCCTAAAGCATGCCGAGAGCTGCGAGAAGTGGGCGCGGGATAATCTTGGCGAAGCTGTGAGGCGAATTGATGCCCACCGACGACGGATTGGTTGGACCTCGACCGAGGCGCCCGCACCGGTGGGGGATGCATTGTCGGAGGAGGGAGACTGGCACGAGGCCTATTCGGCGGCAGAGGCGGCTGAGGCGGCATGCTGGATGATGTTGGGTGGGTCGCCGGCTGCACAATAAATAGTTGAAGAGCGTACAGTAAAAGTGTATCAGTGGCTTCCAGGCCAGGGCTGTGGTGGTTGGGTTAGGCTGCCATCGACTTGACCGCAATCTTCCGTCGCACTACAGGTGACATGGCAGCGTGTGAAGGTCGAATTTTTGACCTTCACACGGCGTCAGTCACCCTTCCCACGCCAAGTCAAATTGAAAACAGGGGCCAGGCAGCCCAACGTTTTACTGCCACAAGCAATGTCACAGCCTGCGAGAGCGCTGACGAAAAGAACCACAGGCTGCTGTTTCAGCAGGGATCGATCTCTCATTGGATGGCAGCGTCAATCGTGGCAACGGCAAGAACTTTGATCAATGTTCTGGTGTTGTTCAAAAAACACCTTGCATGAGGTCGCTCAACCAATAGAGTTTTAGTATTCGGGTGCTGCCAGCAGCATTGACCAATCAACCCAAAAGTCCGGAGAAGGGGGGTCTTAACTAGGCGTGATCCCCGCGTATGTTTGTACCGCGATATACCGTCTGAGAACGGGGAACTCCACGTCTCGTGTGTTTACAGTTTCTCTCATGCGAGAACTGTCAAACGAATTGTCGACGATCCGGAAGCTCCTCGCCGGTGTGGCCGCTGCGAACATGCCTGGAGGCAATTCGGCAATCCCGGTTGGTTTCGATCCGCACGCTGGCTGCCGCGTTTTCGACCCCACAAGAGGGTGAAGCCAAATCCGTGGCTTCCCGTGCTTCTCAGGCTGCGAGAAGCAGCGCACCAGTCACATGAAGCAGCGACGACGGTCGTGACGGTCGTGCAACTCCTACTCGTAACAAAGATTTATGTCTGTCGAAACATTAATTTGAGCCGACTAATTGGAAACGGTCATGGCTGTGCCACCGGAGCGCCTGTCATCACGTCAACACGTCAACACTGTCAACCCCAATAACCAGGCCACAGGCGCACAGCAAACAGTGGACGCCACCCAGTGGCCCTCCCCCCAGCGCGGGCGATCGTCACTCACGCTCCCGCCACTCTCCCCATGTCCCGTCGTGCCCCGTCACGCTGCCACTTCGGCGTGCCTCCCTCCCGGCTGGAGTGCCGCATTGCTGGTGTCGTCGGCGTGATTGACGGGACGCTGATCCGCGTCCAGACGCCTCCGGCTGCCTATAACACCCGAAAGTGCTTTTACGGGGTGCTGCTGCTCGGGATCGTTGACGCCAGAAAGCGATTTATTTGGATTCGGTCGGGCTTGCAGGGCTCGTTGGGGGACAGCCGAGCGTTCCAAGAAAGCGCGTGGTACGAGCGGCAGCAAACGGTTGGCGGCCGCGTGCTCCATCCTGGTCACGTCATCCTGTTGGACGGCGGTTTATCGCTAGAGTATTGGCTGTTGAAACCGTACCCCCAGCAGCAGCTGACCCCCAAGCGCAAGTTCTACAACTACTGCATCCCTTCCCCACGCGCCGTAGTGGAGAACTCGTTCGGTTTGCTGAAGGGCCGCTGGAGGGTGCTCCATGACAAGGTGTCGGCGGAGATTGAGCTTGTGCCGGCCATCGTGGACTCCTGCGCGCTGCTGCACAACTTTCTGATCGACGAGGAGGAAGAGTGGGCGGATGTGCTGGATGCGACTGACGGCGAACCGAAAGATGTACATCCAGATGTTGGCATCACACGCGCCTATCAGATGGCGCTCCGCCTGCGCGATGAGTTGGTTGAGCATCTCTGGGCTGAACATCATTAGAGTGTGGGAATTCAAGCCGGGATGAGGCCCAGTCGAGACGGCAGGCTCCAAACGTGCATGTTCGCGTGTCTAACCAATGAGGGCGCGCCGCTCCAATCACGTCATTCGAATGACGTGTTCCCATTGGCTAGCACGCTGTGGTGCACGCCGTGCACGAGTCGTCAAGACTGGGCCTGAGATGTACATCACAAAAATCACTCAGAAACAGCTGGCCTACACAACTCAGTACGATTGCATCGACAATTCAATCCAAATCCTCTTAAACGCACGACTGCCCAGCCAATGGTACAGTCTCGTCGACCTCGCGCCTCACTCACCATCTCCAATCTCATCACCAGTCGCCAGCGGTTGCCTGGGCTTGGGTGGGGGGTAGGGGTCGTCCAGCTCCATTGTATCGCCACAGTCAAACTCATCGGTACCCGAGGGTGCTCCTGCTGGAGCCCCAACACCCGATCCAGCCGTTAGAGCGACGCCGCCGGCGCCAGCATTGAGCAGGGTCTCACGCTGCTTCAAGAACCTCTCCATAGGCATATTGGCCCTGTCCAGGTCGATGATCATCGACAGCAGGCTCTGTTCTTGCCGGCTCATGCGCTCTTGGTCCTTGTCCTTCCTCTCCTCCTCCATGCGGCTCTGCTCCACTTCCAAACGCTTTTTGGCCAACTCCAGGCGCTCGGCCATGTTGGGCTCGGTCGCTCGGGCGGACACCATCCGCGCGCACTCCCTGTCCTTTGCCATAGACTCCCGCTGCGCCGCAATCTGCTGGACGCCCTCGGCTACGGCGGCGCCCGTCGAGGTGTTTGGCTTCTTGCGCTTGAGGGCACCCGCCGACACCACGAGCTTTGTCGAAGTGTGTGTTACAGAAAGGGGTGGGGAGCGGCGATCTGACGACATGCCACCGCGCCCCATACCAGAGGTCCTTGGCGCCTGGAGGGGCGGGTTCGGGGGAGAGTCATCGGACTCGTCAGCCCCGCACCCAGTGGGTGGAGCGTCGTCATCCTCATCGGAGAGTCCCTAGATCGCAGCCATGCGGCGGGGCTGCGTGGTCGGCTCGTCGGGGTCAGACAAATCAGCATGGAAGTCCGTGGGCGTGTCCGCGAGTGAACCTGTCGGCGATGCATCGAGCACCCCAGCAGCCGACCGTGCAGTCCGTGACGCGGCAGCCGACCGAGCAGGCGATGCGGCCGTAGACCCTGCCCGCGATGCGCTTGGCGGTCCAGCAGGCACGCCGGTAGACACAGCACCTCGAGTAGGATCGGTTTCGCGCCGCCGAGATGGCAGGCCGCGCTCAAGCGCGATACTTGCTTCAACTGCACGTTTTGAAAAATCCACAGAGTACATCCCAGGTCGTAGTCCACAAACTTGTCTGTCAGACACGAAGGAAGACATCGACGGCAAGTATCATTCAATGAGCGAATAGACAGCGTTTCGTTGCTAGAATGTCCATTGGGTACGATGACAGCAATCGAGTACGAAAATGCAGAGCGACATAAGAGCGGAGAGGAGGCGCCCAACTATGCATCTCCAAACCGCGCATCACTACAGTGGACATCGGAAAACCGGGGACATACCTGTCTCGAGCTTGACGTCGTTAGCCTACGAGTTGTGCCGCATACTCGACACCCGCTTGTGCACAATCTCCCACTACTTCTTGAGCGCTCTCATCTTGTTCGCCACCTGCTTGGCCGAGTACGTCTGGTTGAACTCATTGGACAGATGCTTGGCAAAGTCGGTTGCAGAGTTCTTTACCGGGCCCCGCTTGTTGTCCTTCTTAAACTCGGCCTGCTTCCCCATGCATTGCACCATCAGCTCCAGCAGCATCCTTGAGTCGTCGTCACGCCAGTAGTGAACGGGCAAGAGCACCGACATCTTACGCCGCTTGTCCGGATTGCTGGCAGCACCGCCGTCAGAGGAAGGCCGGCGCGATTCAGCAGAACGTCGCTGGCTCGTTGAATCACTCCTCTGCGGGGACGAGCGAGAGTGAAAGCGAGCGCCCGGTGCCGACGAGCCACAGTGGGACGGTAAAGTAGAGGGTGGGTGGGTAGGGCGTGTCCCATGGGCGGGAGTCGGGGGAGGGGAGGGGAGAGGCTCCATCGGAGCAGATACAAACAATGAGTGGCTCCCGGAGGCAGAATAAAAAGGGGGATAGAAGGTGCGCGAGGAGAGGAGCACGGGGATCATCCCGACGCATGTAATGCGCACGTGCGCAGATGCGGGGGGAGATGGTTAGCCGAAGCGGCAGCGACCCCTTGCGCAGACGCCCTGAGACGAGAAGAGAGAGGGCGGGCTGCACGGGCCACCACATACAGCGGTATCGGTGCCTCGTCCCTCGGCAGGGAGCTACATGTGCAACCGGCGACCGCCCGTGGCGCCGCAACCGCGGCTGTCTCAGGTGGGCGCACGCATGCCCATTTGGGTGCACCGGTCGGAACCCCCCGTGACGCGCTCTTGTGGCAGCATCATCGTACCCACGCCCACACTGGACCAAATTGCTGGCTCCAGATGGTTCCGTGTACACTGTGAAGACATGACGAGGTACAGAGGGCGCTCGACTCATGCCCGTGACAGCGTTGCGGCGTTGGCCGGCATCGGGCTGGGCTCTCCTCGCTGGCGCTTGGGGCGTGCAACGTATTCGCCCACGCTCGCGTCGTGCCCCCCTCGATTTGCCCCCTGGGCATTGCTTACTGGTCACCGAGCGAGCAGCAGGGGTGCGGAATGTAGCTTCCGTGCGACACGGCTCCTCCGCTGGCCGATTGCGTGGCCGTTCCGCTTCAGAGTTGCCGCTGACACTTCACGCCTCTCGCAGCATACAGAAGATTTGAAAGCAATTCTCGTCACATCGTTTGTATTTTGCACGGATTTTTCATCGGGTGACCACGGATGTCATCACGGCGCGCCCAAAGCGACGCCTCGAGGAGGGGTCCCCCTCCATTGAGCAATCAAGGCCGCTTTTCGCATCAATCGTCAAAGCAGAGGCGAGCACAGCGTGCTGCACCCTTGAATTTCCGAATCGGCCACTGAGAAGTCGACCCCGCAGCCCACTCGAGACGCACCGCGCTGCATGGCACTGTTCGATGCAACCCTCCCCACCCGCCGCCCTGTCAAACTGCACACCGTTCCCGCCCACCCCCCCTCTGTTGGGAACACCCATCGCGGCGTGCGACACGGTAGCTGACCGCAATGGCGGTAGACACTTGCCGAGTGCACGCAGAAGACGATGCAGATGTCAACGTAGCTGCCGCCACCCATGTAGCGCAGGGCAAAAGCTGTGCGGACCCGGGCGGAGAAACCGGGGCGAGGTAAGCGAGGACGCAAAGTGCCCACCAAGGCACGAAACGCGCCGTCTGAGATGCGCACTGCGCGCTCAAAGTGGGACCGTAACGAGCCCGCACATGGGAAAAAGAAACGCGAGTGGTTGTGTATTGAGTGGGTGATAAAATGACACTCGGTTTAGAGTACACTATCCCCGCCAGCGACGTCACGGAGGCGCCCGCGCGTAGGATGGGGAAAGGGTCCATGTCGGCGGTCGCCGTGCGTTGACAAGCTCCATGCCGGTCCATGGCTGCTTCGACGGTCGGTCTTGTTCGCGCCTGATGGCGATAGAAATCCTGCGTCTCTGACGACAACTATTATGTACTTGATTTCATGTGCGAGACGGTATGCCGAAGGTCTTTCGCAGATATACACCGCAGTCACGCCGGTATACCGTCACACGGTTTGCAACTGCGAACGGGCCTCAGTTCACGCGTTGTTTATTTAACAAAATCAAAGAGTTCTTAAGCAGTCTGAGTCAAACCACTAGACTCGTGAGCTCATCAGCAGTCCACAAAACGCCGTGTGCGCCTCAAACGGAGCACTCCTGGACCATAAAAGCGCATAATTTTCCGCTGGAAAAAAGCTGCGAAAATTACATGGCTCGATCGCTGCAATCCCGCGTTCGCATAGCCCTTGGGGAGTGATTCCGAGCGGAGCGTCTTTCTCCCCGGTCACCACTGGGATCGCGGACGAGAGGTCACCCCGACGCACCCCAAAGCCCCGTAGTGGCCGTGTGGGTAGGTTTCTCGCGCAAGGTCGACAAAGAAGTGTGATCAGCACATCTGCAGATGCCTCTGGCTATAGAACATCTCAGCTGAGATGCTCCATAGTCCGAGGTTCGTGGTCGCGTTGTTCTATGCGGGTTTTTCAGGGCTATCCATCGCCCCCCGTACCCCTCGGCCTTGAGCCATCACAGCGCAACTCTGTACCAGTGCCGTAGGTACCAGCACAGCCTTACACATCATAGTATCATCCATCTGATAGACCCTTCACCCTCCGGCAGGCATTCCCTACCCTCTCAGCCGCCCCTTTTTCTTCCCGAAGCGTTCACCCTCCGCTTCATCAGCTGTCTTCGGCCTGCAGTCTTCCTCCCCCCCCCTCCCTCCTGCTCTGTCCTCGCCCCCTGTTTAGATGCTGGTTTTCAGCAACTCTCTGTGTCTCCTGACGCTAGAGCGGTACCAACAACGTTCCTCATCCACAAAATATGGGCCCACGTGTCCCACGTGGCTCCACGTGGCGCTCTATGTGGAAAAATGCAGCCTGAGTGAGGCCCGTTCGCAGACCCTTGTCGCAAGCCGCGCATGCATGCACCCGGCAACGTCCTTGGCTGGGGTGTGCATGCCCCGTGCATGCGCGGCCAACATACGCGGACGGGCCGCGTATGTTCAATGGTCCTTGCTCGGTGCATGCTGCCTCCCATTCGGTGTGCTGGGAGCGAAATCCTAGTAGTTTGTTCTGTAGGTCAATAAATTTTCAATATTCGGATTGTCGTCACTCCGGAGCGGGGCGTGTGGCAGCACGAACAGTCAAGTCGGTACGCAACCGCCACCACAACCGGATTCGTACCGATCCCCAGAATTGCGCGCGCTTTTGCTCTGCGCGCACGCTGCCTCTCGGGCCTGTACGCGCCCCCCACTTTCCCCCATTGCCCCCCATTCACCTCACACCACCCCCAGGCCCCCGGTTGGCTTTGGCTTTTGAGGATGGTATCCCGCGTTACGGTGGAGGATATGCGCTCTCTCCTGAGCAGTCGCGGTCCCCCAACGCGCGGACGAATAGATGATCTGCCCGAGCGCTGTCGTGTGCATGGGGTGGCCCTGCAACGTGCACCTGGAGTGACGGCCGAGACGGGAGCAACTCGCGTGCCGCCCCCAGTCAGCGCTAGGGGTGTCAGCGGTGGACGTGCCAGCGGTGGGGGAGAGGTAGTCACTGTTAACACGCCATCCCAGTCGCTTGTAGTCACCCGTGGGACCACCCAAGGGCCAGACGCATCTTTGGGGGCCTCGATTCCTCCTGTTAGCGGTGCTCCACGGGTGGGAGGGGCGGGGGCCGCGGCTGCCGCTGTTGTACCTATGGGCGGACCTCGTGCTGCAGATCGCGCACCCGCCTTCTCCAAGAACGCGCGCGCTAGGCTGGCACACATTTATGCACACCAGACGTTGCGGCGGGAGTAATCACGTCGCGCGGACGTATGTCCCGCCAACAGCAAGACGCTCGTCAGTCCCGTGGAGCTGTCTGGGTGGTTGTTGTGGCGCCGATTTTCAACGGGTCGGACCTGTTTGATGTGCCGGTCGAGTGTGCTGACGGGGAGATCGACCCTAACGCTCACCCGCATCATCGTACCGGTGAGACATTGAAGACCAAATGGTCTGAAGTATGTAGGGAGTTGCCTATACCGACTGTGTGATGCCTCTTGAGTTCGTATCCACCTTGTGTTTGCGGCGTGTGTGGTTATCTTAGCTGGTCAATGTGACATATCAATGACTAAGTCGATTGTTTTCGCGGCCATCCACATTGATTGTGTGCATCTCTGTTGTAACTGCTGGCTTGTAGCTCTCTTTTTTTCGCGAACCCACAATAACTCTTCGCGCTCAGAGCAGAACGACTCTAACCTATGGGCCAGTTTCTCGAAAGGGGATACGTTGCTGGACCATTTTTTCTACCTTTTTAAGGGCAATGACGTTGTGCTCGAGCGCGTGAGCCCGGAAGTCGGTCCGGCGGGGGTCGGGGGAGACATCCCCCCGCTGGCAGGTCACACGACCCGCTCGCAGCCGTCAAATCGGGGACAGCGAAAGCGTGAAGCTGACATTGGCGAAATGGAGCGGTTCGCTGCGAACGCGGAGAAGATGGCTACCGCCGTCTACAAGGATGCAGACAGCAGGGAGCTCGCCAACGTTTCCGAGACCCTGAGCAATCTCCGTGCGGCCAGCGCCGACCCTCGTTTTATCGCGGCTGTCGAAAAGAAGCTCGAGCGACTCCTTCTGCCGTTGGCGGAGGATGCAATCTCCCCTAGTCGTGAGGGTGCCTCTGGCCGTGCGGTTGGCGGTACTGCTTCGCCTATGGGGTCACCACCAGCCGCATGAACGACTCGTGGGTCGATTGACTTGGGCGAGTCTGAATCGGAGAGCTGTCCGTGAGTGGCATGTTTTTGCTGCATCTTCTGGCTTGGTATTTCTGGCGTTGTGCGGGCAAAAATGGTGGCTGTACGACTTGCAATACTCTCGATACATGATTGAGAGGCTCCATGATGACAAGTTTGGGGAAATGGGGGCGGGTGGGGTGACGTATGCTGAACTCTCATGGTGCTCAGATACAAAAGGAGGCGGGAATGGAGCACAGTGGAACTCTTTTTGACGCTGCCGCATTCAGAGCATTGGAGCCACACCCGGCCGCAGCACCGCCAGACTCTCCACTCGAGCCGTCATGCTCATTCGAGTATGGGAGCGCTCCCAATCACGACGCCGCCCACGCTGATCAGCGCTCACGAAGTCGTTCGGTGCCAGAGACACAACCCCTCCAACGCAATCAGTACCGTACGGTGAAGTAAAGAAATCTCTCGCACTCTCGTGTCCTCGGCAGAAATCATGCAGACGAAAACAGGCGCAAACCAGGCTCGGCCGCTTGGGAAAAGGAACACGGAGGGGCCGTCAAGACACACCCCAGCGCTAAGGCAACATCCCGAAAGCCTACTCAATTTGAATACGACAGGAAGATAGGTGAAAGTTGTAGCTATCTTTCCATCGGTCACCGCGACCACACCCCGGCCACGGGACTGCCAACAGCTCACTCGCCGCACAAGCCTCGTCTGCTACGATGCAGTGCCCATCCTCGGCCGTGGCACGTGTCAGGACGTTGGTCGGATCCAGAAGCGCGCGACCGATCTCAGTGCGAGCAAAGGCCGAGGAGTCATGGCTGGAGCCTGGGCTCAAACAGCTCATCCAGCGGAAAGGATAGTCGGCATCACAGATTGCTTGTGTGTTCAGAGCATCAAAGCCTTTGCGGTTATAGTAGTCCGCAACGCACTGAATATCCGAGGCAAGCGGCTGCTCTTGCTCTATCGCCACGCCATCCAGAGCGCCAACAACTTTACCAAACGGTGAGTTCCGCCGGAATTGAAATCCCCCGGCGTAGTCCAGCCGCCTCTGGCAATTGCCCAGCCCAAAATCAAACGCAAGCGAGGGGGTAGTGTTCATAGCGTCAACAACCTCCCCGAGCGCCTGGTACATGATCGAAGGATGAACTCCAAAGGCGGCGCAAACGTCCAAATAGTTCCCTCCTCCCAGGTACCGCAAGGAAATGGCCGTGCGGCACGCGGGGGACAGTCTCAGGCGAGGCAGCATCTGGCGCAAGCTGTCCACCAGGTCCACGAATTCATCAACAGGCATCCGCATGGCTCGACAAAACTGCTCACGATAGCGAGTCTGGATGTCGTTCACGGTCAGGGGGATGGTAGAAAAGTGCGGTGGTGCCGGGTCGGTGGTGGTAGAGTGGAATCTTGATGGCAGGGGAGAGGAGGGGACCGGAAGGGAAAAACTATCCCGTTGGCAATGCATCGCGGCGGCGGCGTTGGTAGCAAACGCCGCCGTTACTGTTTGCCATGCGGGTGGCAACATGGTGCGGCGCAAATGAGTGGACGACCTGAAGGGTGTGAAAGGGACCAGCGTATGTGGCCACGTCTCTCAGCCAGTGCCCATGTGCTGTCGTCGACGAGGGCACACCATTACATACTTTGTGTACCAAATTGAAGAAACATACTTTCCGCAGCTGCACGCTGCGATTAGTTCTTTCGCAGATTGGTGCATGCATGCACGCAGCTGCACAGCTTCTGCGAACGGGCCTGATCACCGACAACGTCAGCGAGACGGATCTGTCCACAAAGGCACCTGAAACGATTTAGAAGATTGAGCGAAGTCCAACCAGATGGCAGGCAGAGGGCTCGGAAGCATTCGCGAATGCCGGCGCGTTCACGACATAGAAGGCCGATACAGTGCATTCTCGTTATAACGTTCACCCTGATTCACATAAATCTGCCAGATTGAAGTTTAAAGTCGCTTGTATCCGATTCGCTGAAGAGATTTGAAGCCTTCGAACTATGCTGCGGCGGCTCGGCTTTCGAGGCTTCCTTTCAGTCTTGTCGCGTGCGATTGGACCGTGAAGAGCGTTGTCACGATCATAATTACTTATCTGGCAACGTCCCCCACTGCCCCAGCGTCTTTTCTCAGTCAGAATCCTGAGACCGTTACCTGTCGGCTCACTCCGTCATCACATTGTCTGATATGGAGCCGAACTGTCCCACACCACCAGGCCCCGCACCACCAAATTTGGAACTGCCAGACGCGGTCCGCTCCAGAAGCCATGGCTGTTGAACAGTATCTGGCGCCTCAATTCGTTACCCAGCGCGCATATGATCTACGCCAACTTCGGTTTTGTTTCGCGTAAGTCTCTTGTATCCGTGGACGTTATAACGAGAATGCACTGTATGCGGATCCCGAGCGCCCGTTCGCGACTGTGTCGAGAAGTTCGACATGAATCTGAGTGCTGTCATGGACGAAACGACGCCGAACGAAGCCCAAGGACGACCGCGATTGTCGCCACGTGTGGCATCGTTCGATCGCACTGCCGGATTTGGTCAAGCGCCATGACACCGCGTCGCGCGAGGCCGAAAAAGAGTCGTGGGGCACCAATCGGGAGGCATGCGCTGTGGACCTGAATTGACTTCCACTGCGTCACGGCGCTGTGGCGACCGGTGGTGCTGGATGGTGGCCGCGCACAAGCTTTTGGCGGAACCGCGCAACGCCACGCGTCTAGTGGGCGTGCGATGCGGAGCCCTGCACTGCTGGCGGACCAGCCAACGAAAGCGAGGGGCCGGTGACGGCTGCACCCCCATCAGCGTGCCCGATTGGGGGGACGGAGGCGCGGTGTTGGCTGCGCTCCCATCAGCGTCCACGATGGTGGGGGGGGAAGCCGTCACCAAGTCTGTCCGCAGCAGCTCCAGGGTGCTGTTTAAGTACCCCTGGCCGAGCACGGGCGCGCGATGCGTCCCGCCGCACACCGCCTCTCACCCACCGCCGCCCGCCAACCGACGTTGCGCCCACCCTCGCATGCCGCTGATGTGGGGCCCATCATCTTCGCGGTTGATTTTCTCCGGCCACGCGACTCGTCTGGCCGCGCACCTCCGCCCATCCACCGCCGCCTACCAACGGCCGCCCCCCTATCAATGTGGCGCCCACCCCCTCGTGCTACTGTCGTGGGGCCTATCTTGCATGGTAGATTTTCTCCGGCCACGGCTTGGCAGGAAGGCCATGAGAGACGGGGTGGGTGATGACAAGGACGAGCGTGCGGAGGTTCCAGGCGGACGTGCCCTCTTTGCAGCATGCCTCTCTGCGCTTTACTGGGGCAGAGAGCGAGCTTTTTGGGGGTGTCGATGACCACGCAGAGCTGTGAGGCAAAGTTTTTTTCCCCTTCTAGTCGATGTTTTTCTCTTTTGGCATGGTTGTTATCCCTCATGTTGCAGTGGCCTACTCGGGGGACTGCCAACTGTGTCTGCCCGTCGATCCGCCGGCCGTTCCCCATGCCTCTGTAGCGTAGACAGGGTTGGACAGTCCCGCAACGCCGGCCGGCGGGATTGCCGATGGGCCGGCCTGCGGAATGCAAGGCGGGCAGGACGGCCGTGCGACGTGTGGCGGACTTCAAGCGCACTTGAGTTAGACGCAAGCAGCACCTGCTAGGGACACCCCGACGGATGAGCATGCCGCGCGATACGCGCGGTGCGCGGTGAGTTCTTTGGACAGAGCCATGCGACGGGGGCGCGCGCCCGAGCAGATGGCCCCGCTGAGATAGGGTGAGGCGAGCGGGCAGGCGGCCAGGAGTCGAGAAAGCATAGCGGCATGAGGTAAGCCGGGGGGGTGCGGGGGAGGGAGAGGCAGAGAAAGAGAACCAGCTCCCGTTGTCTTTACGCTTCACTCTCAACGTGGTGCGCGTTCTGTGGTGAGCCCCTTCCTCCCCCCCACGGACACAAAGACTTGACAGACAGGTCATGGGACCGAGTGGGAGAAGGCTATAGTCGCCGGACTACGGCGTGCAGAGCTTGTGAAAAACTCATAAGCAGCAGTGCACCAGAGAATAGTGATACTCTTTATACAAATAGTAAATGTGTTGCCAGTGGTGCTACCTACAGGCCGCCGTTGCGAGTACTATGCGACATACGTCGCCCAGAAGGGTGGCGTAGGTCGCTATCTACAGCCGTTGGTAGAGTGCGACATCACCCGACCCGCCCCCTCCCAACTGACAATGTGAAGTCGCACTGACGACGGCGCCGACGGCCGCCATCGAAGACGACACTACCGCCGATAACCGTCGCGCCACCGTTGCACAGCGCCGCCGCACGTCGGCGGCCGCGGGTGCGCCACCGCCACCGCACCCGACGCCACCGGCCACTGGTCATGCGGCATAGAAGTGGCCATCCTGGACTAGTTTTCTGGGCGCTCAAACAGACTTTGCGTGGCGTTGCCATCATCGTCAACTGCGGAGCACGTGCCCTGCCCTCAGTGGATGCTCGAGTGACGTTCTCTGGCTCGTCCATCGCGCTACGGCTGGCCCCACAACCTAGGTGTCGCCGTCGCCTTCGGAGACGAGTCGACCCGAAGGAAACAGAACTCTGATCAGGTGACGGCGCTTGGAGCTCTCAGAGGCACGTGGTGACCCAAAACGTGTCTCTCTCATGACGGCCGATCGCCTGAACGACCGCACATTCACTCTGGAATAGACGTGTGAACCCCTTCCGTGTCATCCAGTTAAGGACGATCGAAGGACGATTGGCCGCTCAAATGACGACGATTGACGGGGGACACGCAGCGCTCCTCTCACGGTACAGTCTGTATCCGTTTATATCTAGCGTGATTATATGACCCCCCATCACAAAATCAAGCCGGGCCAAGCACGAGAACGCTCCACAGAGAAGACCGCAAGCTCCATCAATATTACAGAAGGGTATTTCACACGGGAGTTAGGGAGTTGAATGCGATACTTCGAGGATCTGCCTTTTTTGATGCAAGGCTGTCCACCGCGACGGCCCCCGCGACCGTCGTCGCCACACCCACCTTTCAAGCTCCCACTCCCGCGCTCGCGGTTTCTCGATCGCCGCCTTCGGTGGTGGTGGTCTCGTGAGGATCTCGAGCCCTACCCTTGTCGTGCAGGACCTGGTTGCGTGGTAATAAACCCTGTCATTTGGGTTGTTTGGGCGTATCTGTCTGTCGCCCTCACTGTACCCGTGCACGCCCCTCTCCCCACCCCTCTCCAGACGCCCCTCTAGGTACAATAACCTACGGCAATTGCCACGGCGGTTGATGCTGCCACGGCCGCCGCCGAGGCAAGCCTTGTGCGGTCCAACCCAGTGCTCGCCCCTCAGCTGGGGCAGGGTCTGCGGGCGGCGGTTTGGGCAGCCGCTGTGACGGCCAACGCTATCGTGGCGGCCCCGCCAGCGGCGCCTGCACCCTCTCGGCGTGTGGGTGGCGTCCGCAAGGAGCGCACGCCGATGCGCCTGGGCACCAAGCTGCAGATTATCGCATGGAAGGACGGCGGCAAGTCGTGGCGGTGGATCGTGCAGCAGCTGGGGGGGCGGTACTCCGAGACCGCCGTCAAGAATGCGTCCAGACGGCGAGCGGTCGTGCTGGCGCGGCTGGCCGAGGCGGCGTCGGTGCAGTCACCTACATCCAGAACAACCTCCTATCCCGAAATTGATGCCTGCATACTTTCCTGGTTCCACGCGGTTCGGGCTCGCGGGCGCAAGCGGGTGCCGATGTCCCTGGCCATCCTGCGGTGCAAGGCGCTACAGATTGCGACTGCTCTCGAGATTACCAACTTCACAGCATCCAATGGCTTCTTGCAGAATTGGGCTCGCCGGCACGGGATTGTCATTGTGGCCCTGCACGGGTGCGGCGCTTCCGCCAATATAGCGGAGGCGGTGGCACGCATGGATGAGATTCGGCGGCAGCTTGCTGGTGTTGATCCAGATCTGATTTACAATGTCGACGAGACGAGGCTTCTACTTCGTGGTCTACCCTCCCGCTCCTACGTCCCAGCCGACGACCGGCGGACCGCCCGGGGCTCCAAATCCATGAAGAGCAAAGATCGCGTGACCTTGACGCTGTGCTGTAATGCGACCGGGAAGCACAAGCTGCCGATTACTATGATTGGCAAGTCCATGCAGCCGATATGCTTCGCCGGCGACGGCAACGAGCCACCCCTCCCCTATTTTTCGCAGGCGTCAGCGTGGACGGACAGCAACATTTTTGCGCGGTGGTTATCAGAGGTGTTCGTCCCCGAGCTGCGGACGCGGACGGGCAGCCAAGTCGACCTCATCTTGGACAATTTCAAGTCCCATTCCCGCGTGTCGGACCCACAAGTGACAGTGATTGAGCTGCCGCCCAACATCACCGCCGTGTACCAGCCCCTGGACGCGGGTTTCATCGCGGCCCTGAAGCGGCGGTACAAAACGCGGCTGCTGCAGCGGGTCGTGGAAAATTTAGACCAGTTAATAACGACGGGGCGGTCGCATCCGCGCGTGCCACGAGGTGGCGGCCTGGACGAGGGCGGCCAGGCGCACCTGTTGGACGCGGCCAAGATTATCGTGGAGGCGTGGGATAAGATTTCGGCGGAGCAGTTGGCCAACTGCTGGCTCAAGGCCGACGTGCTGCCAACCGAGGCCGCCGCCGAGGTGCGCCGGCAGGTCCACGGGGTGAAGCTGGTGGCGGAGAACTTCCACCAGGACGTCTCCGAGTTGGTGGCACTCATGGCCAACACCTCCATGGCCGCAAAGTTTGACGGGCTCACTGAGAGTGCCCGCGCGTCCGCACTCCGGCGGTGGTTGAGGGCGGAGGATGATGCGGCGGCAGTGGACGAGACAGTTGACATGGTTTTGGCGGGTGAGAGTGACGAGTGAGGCCTCTTCGTGTCCGTGGCGGAACCCAGGGGAGTGCGAGATATCGTGTGTTTCAGTCGGGTACACGCCTGTGCCCGTCTGTCACAGTCTGGTGCGGGTGTGTCTGTCAATGCAGGTCGGGGTCCTGTGAAAGGTTGCTGGGCGCAACGACGGCCGGCCCAATCGAAGGCAATAGATTTATGCACAAAATTATCAGAATTATCCGAGCGACTTCTGGCCCGACGAACTCACATGGGCCCCAACAAACCGGTCCGCTCCGTAGGCTACTTTTTGGACGCACCCATCACATAAACGGATACACACTGTAATGCCAGATGCAAGGTTCCGTGAGTTTGGAAAGTTGCAACCACCAACGTCGCCTTCACATTCCGCAAACAAACTGATACAGTAGCCCCGTTTTTCATCAAATACATTAGGTCTGTCAGAACATTTGTGGAACCCTTTCGTACAGAGCTCGCCGTAGCTCGACACCCAATCTCAGGCGTACACGACGACATACGTGGCGCTCTTACTTTATGCGGAACTGGCTCGATGCGGACGATGTTGGTACCGCGCTTACCAGTGGTACTCCAGCAACTCATGTGCCCCTCCTCTGCGAAGCGTCCTGTGCTGCACATGCTTCTTGCGCTGTCCACAAGCACCTTCGTGTGGTGGAAGGCGATACCAGTATGGAAGTCGGGGCTCCCAGATGGCCAAACACCAAGTTCGTGAATTAGCTTAATTGCTGTAATGCGCTATTGCGACCCGTTCTTGTATAAGAACACATTCTGTCAAGAACTGGTACAGACAATTTTCTTGCGTCCATTTTCCATTAGGAGAGCGAAAGCGCTCCAGCGGAAACGGATAAGACCCCGACGCCACGAGACTCTCCTAAGGCGAGTCATTTTTTTCTTTTCCGGTGGGGATGACAATAAGTCTTCATCAGAGGCCAGTTTTTAAGAAGTGGGCTCAGACGGATAAGTTGAGGAAGCGAGCAGCACAGCCGGGTGACAGCAACGGCTGCAGCGGGCCCACCGTCTGTCCGTCCGTGCTGGTCGAATACGTGAAGCTTGCCCCGCTGGATGAGAATCGCCACACACACCCTGCCGACGAGTTTATAAAATTAGGAACTACATGCATACTGAAAAAGAACTTTGCCTGCTGTCAAATCAAGTCTGCACTTGTCTTCTCCGATATCTTGGATGGACCTTTTCGCACCGGAACTGTTCATCAATATTTGGAACTCTCTAAAATTGCTACATATATCCTGAAAATGATCGGGATGAAGTTTTATGGAAATCAATATTAGGAATATATGGGGGCTACTCAAAGTTTGCCGTTTGTTCCGACCACCTGCGGCCGCTTTGTGGCCCATTCGAGGCTTTATTCAATGCTTTTCTGGGTCTTGTTCAAACACGTTTTCGCGGCCCCAACACGTGGGGAGGGGGCCATTGTCGCGGCATTGGGGGCGTCCCGTCCTTCTTCCCGCCTCACCGCGCCACCCGCCCAGCGCCGCCGCCGTTCGACACGGGATGGTCTGCCCCCCCACCCACAGCCCGCCGCTGCAGGCCGAATTTGTCCCCTGACTCTGGGCGCCATGGCTGTCCAATCGCTGTTTGTGGTGAACAAGGCGGGGGGACTCATGTTTCAACGCACGTACGGGGAGACTGCTCCACGGCTGACGCCCAACGACTATCTGCACTTGGCGTCCACTTTTCATGGGTACGTGTCGTGTGGGAGTGGAGGATAGGAGAGGATGGGTTGAGGGGATAGACTTGGGCGTTGCCGTGTGCTAGGCACTTGTTGCTCGCGTCCACTTGGCCTGCACCCAACGTACTCGCACTGTTTGTCGAGTCTCGTTGCAGATGATTGTGCTGGCGTACAGCTGCTGACGTCCTATGTGCCCTTACCTTGGGATTGGCTTGGTATGCGGTCCCTTTGCGGCTGCTTTTTCGCACTGCACGACGGGCTGGTACTGCTTGGCATGCTCTGACTGTCCTTGCGTGTCTGCGTTGCATTCCAACCACTCTTCTATCCCTCGTTCCTGGGTACGTCTTCGTGGCGTTGTCTGCTCATCCTCCCCCGCAGCATGCAGCTGCTCGTTCAGGAGCTGTCGCCATCCCCCTTGCCCAAGAGCATCACCGCCCCCACCGGGGGCATCCGCGCCCTCGAGACGCCCTCCCTCTCCCTGGCGGCGTTGACGTCCCCCACGGGCGTTCAATTCTTTGTCACTGCCGACGTGGCCACGGAGCGCCTCGGTGCGCTGCTTGCCGAGGTGTACCGAGTCTACTCGGATGTGGTGATGAAGAACCCCTTTTACGTCCTCGACATGCCCATCCGGTGCGAGCGGTGGGAGAGTGCAGTGCGGGGGGTGGTGGAGCGCCATGCGCGGTTGAGCGGCTAGGTCGTGGCGCGTGTCGCGCCGTTGGCTGGCGTGGCGGAGGCGTCGGGGGGGAAGAGCGGCGGCGGTGGGGGTGAGAGCCGCCATGGTCGCGGGCCAGTGTCGGTCGTGTCGTGGTTGTCCTGTTATTTTTCGCCTGCTGTCTCTTTTCCAGGTGGCGTGGTCTTTTTCGGACCCCCGACACCCGGTATCTTCTTCTGCCCTCTCCTTCCTTCTCCTGTGGCCGACTGGTGTCGGTGCGTCCCCGCGTCGGGCGGCGCTGCCGCCGTCGCGTCGGCCAGTGGATCCCCCGGTGGCCGAAGGTTGCCACCGCCGTCGCCATGAGTCGTGCCCCCGCCCCCCCCCGCACCGTCACCGCGCCGCTCGCCCGACCTGAGGCCTTCCGGGAGGTGCGGGGTCCCGCATCCGGCGGCCCCAGGCACAACCCCGATGCAGGCGAGCACGTTGCGCCTCTGGTGGCCTCCCGTGGCGCGCGGCGCTCCGGCCGGGGGGCACGCGGCGGGGTGTTGGGGGGCGGTCCCCGCCGTTGGACGATGCGGAAGGCTACGTTGCACCACCGGCGGTGTGTCTGTCGTCGCTGCCGTGTGTGGCCTGCCGCGGCGCCGCTTCGTTGGGGCGTCGTGTGGGTGCAGGCATGCCATGCAACGGCAGTGGCGCCCTTGCCGTCGGCGGCTGGGCGGGGTGGTCTGTTGCGGGACCGGCAAGATGGCTGTGTGCGAGAGTGGGGCGGTGTGAGCAGGCCCTGTCGCCTGTCCCTGATGTATTGTTTTTGTTTGTGAGCGTCGCATCTGTGTCTTTCTTCAAACGCGCTGCAAAAGCTCTGCCCCGCTCTTGTGGTGTTGATGACTGCCGCCCCGCCCAGACACGTTGCCGGTCACCTGCCCTCTGCCAGGAAGGACTCCACGGTCGCCGCGACGTAGGCCTTTTCCCGCTCGGAGAGCGCCGCCCCAAACACGTGCGTTGTGCCGTCGGCCTCGACGAGCACCAGCTCCCCGCCGCCCGCCGCCGGCGTTGCGCCCGCGTCGCGGGCATCCGACTCGCCCCACCCGTCGCCGCCGTCGCGGTCCCGCCAGTCCGCCGCGCTCCCCACCACGGGCGGGGAGGGTGCCGCCGGCAGCGGCGGCGGCGCCGCTCCCGACACCGCCTCCACCTCCACCACAAGCCCGTCGAGGGGCCCGCGCACGGCGCCGGCAGCGCCAGCGCGGCCGACCCCCTCCTCCACCAATACAAAGCCGGGGGCGTCCCCCCCCCCCCC
>Ga0209831_1001526_pt1 | contig 21078 bp, 17 predicted proteins | sample Maine_Asex4_meta_FD_187451 | JGI IMG/M metagenome (GOLD analysis project Ga0209831, IMG submission 187451) | Marine algal microbial communities from Maine, USA - Maine_Asex4_metaG (SPAdes) (version 2) | ecosystem: Host-associated > Algae > Red algae > Unclassified | place: Maine, USA | collected... | reverse complement strand
TCTGCTGGATATTTTACTAATAAGTCTTTTGGTCTAGAAGGTCTCTTTTCAAATCCGCCCCCACAATTAGGACACACATTATCTAATATTTTCGTTACACAATCTTTACAAAAAGTGCATTCAAAGGTACAAATCATTGCTTCTGTACTGTCATTCGGTAGGGATTTATTACAATTTTCACAAACGGGTCTTAGTGCTAACATATTATGGTTTTTTTATAGAAGTCAGAGGTCAGACCGAAAAATAAATTTTCTGTCAGAAGTGAGATTTATGACGTGTTCTTGGACGCAAACGGAACGTGTTACTAGACGTTAACGACCAAACGTCTTGTTTGCGTCCAAGAACACGTCATAAATCTCACTTCTGACAGAAAAATTTATTTTTCGGTCTGACCTCTGACTTCTAGAAATATCATGATAAATACCAAGTATCAATTATTTTATTTAGTTCCAAATCATTAGGATATTCCTTAGCTACCAAGTCACTATAATAAGTAGCGGTTGCCTCGTCCGCAGCTAAACTACCTGTATCATGTAACTCCTGTTCGTCTGCTATATTGACATTAAATATTTCATCAATGTACAAAGGAATAAAATGCCGATGTTTTAATATTTTAGAAAAAACAAATTCATATACCTCAGGATCATAGGGCGGCTGTCCATCCATTGGAATATTTCTACCAAATTGATTCGCAATGCCACAAATCCTCTTCCAAAGCATCAGCATGACTGAGGGCTTTGCTCCTACCCATATTTTGGCATCCTCTGCAATTTGTGCTCGACGGTCCGCTTCAATTTTTGCTCTAACTGTTTTGGAAGGTATAGGCGCAATGACTTGACAAGCAGGGCTTTTTAGAAAGGTTTCTAATTCAGCATCTTCCTGTTTTTTAACTAATTCTATAAACCGATGCCCAACTAAAGGGGCTTCAATTAATAATAAATTTTGTGTTGCTTCTTTTTCCTTTAACCACTCTTTCATAGTCGCTACTAACCATTTACCTACACTCAATTTAACCCCATTATGCACCACGCCGTCGCCCATTGGATAACGAGCAGCAATAGCGGGTATTTCAAAAGCTTTCCGAGCTATATCCCATTGAATGACAGTTACTTTTCTTCCTTCCGTAGCAGCTATTACTTGAAATTGATTGATATATAAACTTTTGCCTACGCCTGGTAAACCTGAAAAAATTACCACCTTGGCAGTTTGTGCCATTTTTTGTAAAGTTTGAAATATAGGACTACTAGTTGGAATAATGCTATTTTCCCCTTTTAGCAATTTTGATCGTAAACCCATTTTAGCACCATGTTCTTTAAAATAGGCTTCCATTAATGGCGTTTTAAGAGAAACGGTATCTTTTAAAGTAAGGGTATCAACTATATTTTTTTGGGTATCATAAATCGAAAAAGTAGCTACTTTTGTTTTACTCGCTGCTAATTCTCCAGGATTAATAAGCCAACAATCTCCTACTTTTTCGGAAGATACCTCATGATTATGACCAAAAAATACGGCATCGTATAAACCTGTTTTTGCCATCGGTAAAGCTAAATCTTCATAATGGCTTAGAAAAATTTTCTTTCCATCTAATTCTATAAAATCATAAGTCCGAACGCTAACGGTCAATTGACTACCTGCTCTTTTTGAAGCTAAAGTAATTTCTACTTTATCTCCATCGTTATTCCCCCAAATCATAAAAACGGGAATTGCTTGATTGGCTAATACTTTGGCTATGCCGGGGTTAATTAAATCACCTAGACAAAGTATTTGTTTTATTTGTTGCTTTTCCATCTCTTGCAAAGCAAGAATAAGGTTATGAAAATTTTCGTGAATATCAGATATAATACCAATTTTCATTAAAAGAAATTTTTAACTGAGTAAAATAAAACTAAAACAAATTTAGCAAATATTTTTTCGTGCGAGAGCGAATCTAAATTGAGTATGTAACAAATTCTTGAGCGATTGGCGAACATTATCTTAGCTTGGGCAATGCCTTAAACCGATTCGTACTAGGCAAGCCTGTTCCGATTGGCACTTCGATCACAGTTGGTAAACTTTCTCCTTTAGCATCTCGAATCGCTTTTCGCATATCTTCATGATTGTGTACTCTTACCCCGTTCGCACCAAAAGCATGTGCCATTTTCACAAAATCTGGGTTGTGTAAATCCGTAGCAATGACTCGGTTATCGTATAAAGTTTCTTGCATTTGTCGAACATTACCATAGCGGTTATTATTAAACAACAATAGGATAACCCCAATTTTATGCTGTACAGCAGTTGCTAATTCTTGCACGCCAAACATAAATCCACCATCACCTGCTACCGAAATAACAGGCACATCTGGCTTAGCAACTTTTGCGCCCAAAGCAGTTTGAAAGCCCCACCCAAGCGTTCCCATGAATCCCGTACATAAATAAGTTCGAGGTAAATAAGCATCATACACAATTCGACTTGCGAATCCTACTTGTGTTAATTCATCTACTAAAATACCATCATCTGGTAATTCTTCTCGAATTATATTTAGGATAGTAGATTGTGGTTCTAAATAAGCAGTTTGTTTATTCCAAGCATTTCTAAACGCCTTCATTTCTATTTCTCTAGAAGCTGTTGGGGAGGTATATTTAAGCAACTGTTCTAAAATAGCCTGAACTGCCTGTGCAGCATCTGCCGTAATACTTAAAGTGGGTTGAAGGATTCGAACATGAGCGGTTTCATCTATATTAATGCTGATAAATTTTAACTCTTTATCTACGCCCCATTTACTTAAAGGCATTCTTACATGACTGCCAATGCCAATCACCACATCTGCCTCCTTCCACAAAGCATGTGCAGCAGGTACAGGAAAACTCAAATGATGTCGACTAGATAAAATTCCTTTTCCTGTTCTATAAGCGAAAGTTTGTGCTTGTAAATATTCGGCTAATTGAGTTACTTCCGCACTCGCTTCCATTGCCCCACTACTTACAAAGATTAAAGGATTCTTTGCATTGGCTATCATTTTAGCTGCCGCTTCTATACGCTCTTCCTCTAATTCAGGCAAGTTCGTAGTTGCTTTTTGATAAGTAGAAAAATCAATATTTCCTGTTGCGGATAGCACATCCATCGATACTTCCACCCCAACAGGTCGAGGTCGCCCGTTCTGTAATTGGTGGAATGCTTGTGCCATAATCGAAGGCACTTCTGCTGGTGAGTTTACTCTATTCGCCCACTTTGTTAATTGTCGTTGGATCGCTAATTGGTTCGGAATTTCATGCAGCACGCCCCTACCCTTTCCTTGTGCTTTCAAAGGAATCTGCCCAACTAAAGACAATACTTTTGCATTTAATCCCCAAGCTGTTGCAAGCGCAGCAGAACTATTGAGAAACCCCGGTCCCGGAACTATATTCGCTACCCCTACTTTTCCTGATGCTAAATTATAGCCTAATGCCATATAGCCTGCGCCTTGTTCGTGTCGGGTATGTATCACTCGAATCTCGTCTCGGTAATCGTATAGGGCATTGTATAGCCAGTCGTTTTGTACGCCCGGTAAACCGAAAATAGTGTCTACGCCTTCGTTGATTAGGGAGCGTACTACTGCTTGTCCACCTGTCAGTTGTTGCCCGTAGCCCAGACATTCCTGTCTGGGTTTGCTTTCATTTTTCATAACTTTTTCGGTTTATTTTGTTTTGCACGTAGCCCAGACATTCCTGTCTGGGTAATGATAATGTAATGCCTCGATACTCATGCCATGCCCAGACAGGAATGTCTGGGCTACGTGAAAATAGCTACCTTAATCATCCACATACTGTAAAAAATCAGTATGAATATAATTGTGTTTCCAATCTTTCCAATCCTTAACCAAGCCTGCTTCAACAGCATTCTTTAAAACATAATTAATTCTATAGCCTAATTCTGCTCTATGTCGAATCATTCTATCAAAACTTTCCTCTTGCCATACATTTTCTCCTGTACGTTGAAGCACTTTATTAATTTCTCTTGCAGAGTATCCTTTCAATGATTGCATAATTCTAGATAGACTTCTATCCAATTTGTAAAACACAAAATGCACATGATTAGACATGACTGTTGAACAAATAAGCTTGTATCGAACACCATCAAAATGGAATAACGCATCTGTCCAAATTTTGGCTATTTTTTCTTCTTTCAGCCAATGTGGACCTGTTGTACTGCCATCTAATAAAGCATCAAATTTTCCAAAGTATAAATCATAGCATTTTCTAAGTTCTTCTTTTAATAATTCCCCTGTAAATCCTTTTTCTTTTAGTAGGTGTTCTTCAATAGCTTGTCTTTCCTTTAATTCCAGAATTTTACTTTTTGGTAAACTGCCATATAGGCGAGTTGTCATAAATAAAACAGCATGCTCTGGTTGCCAATGCGGAAGATTTCGAGCATGGAAATCTTTCTCATGAACTAGTAGCGTTCGTTTTTCCATAGTTTTATAATTACGTAGTTTAGAAATTTAATATAGCGTTTCCGTAGCTCGGACATTCCTGTCCGAGTTCTATTTATTATTGAGTATTTGTTAATTAACCTATTAATTATTCGTCAACTACCCAGACAGGAATGTCTGGGCTACGTTCACCTCAAAAAACAATATTCACCGACTTCAAAGTCGTATAATTATACACGCCCACCTTCCCTAATTCCCGACCAATACCAGATTGTTTATACCCACCCAAAGGCAAATTCGGATCAGACCGAACGGGAGAATTAATATAAATAACGCCCGCTTCTAAGCGATTAATCATCGCCATTGCTTTGGAAATATCTTTTGTCCAAACGGTTGCAGCTAGTCCTAATAAATGATCATTTGATTTAGCCAAAGCATCTTCCATATCTGTAAAAGGAATAGCTGTCAACACAGGTCCAAAAATTTCTTCTTGAATAATGCTGTGTTGATTATCGGTGGCACTAAAAATAGTTGGCTGTAAAAAATACCCTTTGTCCATTGGTTTTTTACCTCCTGCTACTAAAGTTGCGCCTTCTTGGACCCCTTGTTCTATATAGCTACAAACTTTGTTCAAATGTCCTTTGGACACCAATGGTCCTAAATCAGCTGTTTCATCAAAACCGTGAGAAATTTTCATTTTTGCAGCGGCATGACTGATTTCGGTGAGTACCTTATCAAATACTTTTTTTTGAATGTATACTCTGGAACCCGCTACGCATACTTGACCTTGATTACGGAAAATACCTGCTGCTACGCCTTTGGCGGTTTCGGTAATATCTATCGTATCACCAAATACAATCGCAGGAGATTTTCCTCCTAATTCTAGCGATACGCCTGTTACATTCTCCATGGCTACTTTACCAATAATTTTACCTGTGAAAGTAGAACCTGTGAAGGTGATTTTTTTAATATCGGGATGTGCTGTTAAACTCGCTCCTGTTGTGCGACCATCGCCTGTTATCACATTAAATACACCGGGTGGCATGCCTGCTTCCATTGCTAATTCCGCTAAGAGTAAAGCGGAGATCGGTGTTTCTTCTGATGGCTTTAAAACGACTGTACATCCAGCTGCCAAAGCAGGGGCGACCTTCCATGCAGCAATAGATATTGGAAAATTCCAAGGTACGATTGCCGCAACCACGCCAATTGGTTCTCTTCGAGTAAAAGCAAAATTTTGTTTCCCACCTTTTTGAGGCTGAGAAATATCTAAGGTTTCGCCTTCTATTTTGGTGGTCCAACCTGCGTAGTAGCGAAAAGTTTTAGCGGCTCCACCTGCATCAGAAGAACGGGAATCTTTGAGTAATTTACCATTTTCTAGGGTAACTAATTGAGCGATGGTTTCTGTATTTTCTGCAATAATATCTGCAAAACGATACAAGATTTGTCCTCTTGCATCAGGACTCATTTTTCGCCAATCACTATTGTGGTGAAATGCTTTTTTGGCTGCGCTTACTGCTTTATTGACATCTTCGCTCGTTCCTATAGAGATAACACCAATTATTTCTTCATTAGCGGGATTAACCACTTCAATTTTATCTGTATGCTCACTTTTCACATAAGAACCATTGATAAAATGGGTATGTGTTTTTTTTTCTAAAAATTGGGTGAGTCGAGTAGTTAGATTAGGCATATTTTATTGAGATGAATTGTAAAAAGCATATTTGGCAAAAAGCTTTTTTAGAGGGAGTGAATTTGATTTTTTTTCTGCAAAAACAAATCAAATTCACTACCTCTAAAAAAGCTTTCCAATATACTATTTACCCAAACTTTTACAGATAGATTTCAAACCCTTTAAAAAAGCTTGATTTCCTGCTCTAGTTCCAATAGTAACTCGTACACAATCTTGTGCGCCAAAACTGGCAACAGGTCGAACCATTATCCCCTGTTTCAACATTTTTTCTTCGAAGACAAAAGCATCCATTTCTGGTTTTATTAGAATAAAGTTGGCTTGTGTTTTCCAATACTTTATGTCTATTTGATCTAGTTCATTGTATAAAAATGCTTTTTCTTTTTGAATCAATTGGACCGTCTGCGCTAGGAAGGCAGTATCTCCCAAAGCAGCAATCGCTGCTTCCATGCTCAAAGTATTGATCATAAAAGGTCGTCGGAGTTGCTGTAAATAGGTAGCAATTTCAAGCGTACTATAAGAATAGCCCACTCTTAAACCTGCCAAGCCATAAGCTTTAGAAAAACTATTTATTCCAATCACATTTTTACCTGCTACGACATAAGGTAAAGGGCGAACAAAATCAGCAGCATCTGCAAATTGATAGTAGACTTCATCAAATACTACTATTACGCTGTCTGGTATATTCTCAATTAAATCATCAATTTGGGCTTTTGGTATATGGTTACCCGTAGGGTTATTAGGACTGGTGATAAAAATTAATCTAGTTTTATCATTAATAGCATTTAAAATTCCTTTTACATCTAATTCAAAAGTAGTTCCTAACAAAGGTACATCAATTGACTTTGCCCCAAATTTCTTTGGAAATCCACGGTAGGGACCAAAAGCAGGATTGGAATAAATGCACTCCTCCCCCTCCCCCATAAAACCGCTAATGATTAACTCTATATTAGCTACTCCGCTATTGGTGGTAATAAATTGATTAGCCTGTAATTGTCCACCATAAAATTGTTCTAATGCCTGTCTTAATCGCACATCTGTCCTATCAGGATATTCTGAAATGCTACTCGAATATTTTTGAATTGCTGCTATTGCTTTAGGGGATGCTCCTAAAGCATTTTCATTGGAAGATAATTTGTATATCGTTTGCCCATTAGGAATTATTTCTCTTTTAGATTTTCCACCTGTATAAGCTGATTTATTTTGTAAATAGGATCTGAATTTTATTGGCATTTATTTGTATTTTCTTGAGTTTCTATTTTACAGTTCATTCTCTTATTTCCCAACGATAAAGGCGACTTCTTTCTCTCGCATCTGCGCCATCATACGCAACATATCTCCTGCTGAAATAGACATCTTTTTTCCTCTTCCTTCTTGCAATAAAGATTTTTCAACCCCCACCATTCTACCTGCAATAATGGAATGAATGTGCATATCCTCCAGATAATAGGTTCTAAATAATTCCACTTTCTCCATTACTACTTCGGAAAGATCCGCTTGTTTTTCTTTAATGGTATTTAATAATTGCACCTTTAGTTTTCTCCATTTAACATGCTCAAAATTTTGGGTTCCAGAAAAACCATTTGGTAAATTCGCTTCTTCATTTGCCCGACTCATATCTGGTCGAATTACTTCTCTATAAACTGTAGCCGTAAAACTATTCCCAAACTCCATACAAGCAGTGGTTGCTCTAAATAAATGAGCCCCTTTATCCAACCAATCCGCTAACAAAGCATCATCATTATTAGTTGCTAATAATGCGATTGCTTTTTCAAAACAATAGCCAGAAAAAATCATAAAGATAGCAAAACCATGATGCGCTAATTTCCAACGATATAAAGCTCGCTGGTCGTTATCTTTAGGCGCTACTTCTATAACTTTCTTATCAGAGAAATGTTGGCTAGTCGGTTTTTGTCTGCCTAATAAAATTGAATTAGCAGCTTCCCAAGCTTTTAAAATATAAGCAATTTCTCCCCTTGACATGGAGGTATATTGAAACTCATTAATTAATTCCGCAGACGTGTCCAAATATTGTTGAATGAATTGACCATAAGTCATATTTTGAATGCGACTAACTTCAAAATATTTATCGTAAATATCATACTTATTCGTCATATCCTTCTCCCTCACTTGTCCTTTATTGAAAGCGATAGATGGGTTGATTAAAGCAGCTAAAGCAGCAGAAAATTGACTAAAGGCGGTAAGTACTTCTGGCAAAACATAGGTTTCTCCTAACAAAATATCTATATGGTTGTTTACTTTGTCATGGAAGTATTGCACTTTGGCAACTTCATTTCCATATTCCTGCAATAACTCCTCAAGACTAGAGTTTTCAGGTAAATAGCATTGATTCATCATCTTAAAGAAGTTTAAGTATGCATATAAAAACTATTTTCACTACAAATTTACTTTAAAAGAATTATTGTAACTATTTAGAATAGAGAGCAGAGAAGCGAGAATAGAGATAAAACCGTGCTAAATTTAATAGAATAAGTAATTCTTTAAGAACAAATCTGCTATCTAGTCTCTAATCTCATTTTTCTGCTCTCTATTCTAAAATAGTTACGAATTATTGTTATAAACAGCCAGTTGAATTAAGAAAATTATTATAAAATACTTATGTTTCGCTGAAATTAGATTCAAAAACTAACAATTATTGCTTGGATAATTGGATGATTTTAATAGTTTCAGCTTGATATTTAATAAAAATATATTTAACAATTCTATTTAGATAGCGAAAATTGGTTTGTTTTTTTGTAAAAGAACAAACCAATTTTCGCCCTCTAAAAAACGATTCAAAGCTACCGCTTATATAATTGAAAAAATGGCCCTAAAACTAACCTCCTTAAATTGGTTTTTATAGCTAAAAGCGCTATTTTTGGTAAAAAAATATAATCAATCCAAAAAATATGCTCATAGTAGAAGGACATGAAATTCATTTAAACAAAAATCCTAATAATTTATCAGATGATGAATTGTTTGAGTTTTGTCAAATGAATAAAGAACTTCGTATAGAGCGAGATGCCAATCAAAATATTATTATTATGGCACCCGTAGGTGGAAGTTCTGGTTTTCATGAAAAAGATCTGATTTTTGAAATCGAATATTGGGTTAGAAAAAATAAATCAGGTTATTCCTTTAGTTCCTCAACAGGCTTTTTAATGCCCAATCGAGCAATGCGTTCTCCTGATGCCTGTTGGGTTAGTGAAGAACGGTGGGCTAAAGTTACTGCTGCGCAAAAAATTAAATTTCCTCCTGTTGTTCCTGATTTTATAGTTGAAGTTCGCTCTCAAACGGACTCTTTAAAAGGGGCAAAAGCAAAAATGAAAGAGTGGTTAGACAATGGTATTCGATTAGGTTGGTTAATTGACATTAAAAATAAACAAGTTTATATTTATAGAGCCGATGGCTCTATTGAAATAGTAAAAGGGTTTGACAAAAAAATGAGTGGCGAATCCATTATGAAAGGCTTTGAATTTGATTTAAAACAATTGAAAATGCCTTAAGCTGTTTATTTGTTTATTAGGTTTATTTGTTTAATCTACTACATGTTATTGCTCATAAACAAATAAACAATTCTGCTTAATTTATATCCCCTAAAGGTCTAACTTCTGTACCCTGTATACCTGCTATTTTATCCCCCAAAATTTGGCGAATACTATCCGCTTTTATTTGTAACTTTTTTACGATTTCTGGATGGTCTTTTGCTATATTTGTTGTCTCTTGTTCATCATTTATTAAATCATATAAAGCTAGGTCAACGCTTATTTTTTCATAAGCTGCTAAGGCACCATCTTGCCCTCCCGATTTACCATTTAAGGAATTGAATGTATGCGGTAGGACTAATTTCCATTTTTGAGTTCTAACGGCTTCCAATTGATTTTTATTCATATAAAAATAATAAGCATCGTGTGCCATCTCTTTATATTGTCCTGTTAGTTGCGGCATAATATTTTTACCGTCTATCTTTTTAATAGGTAAATTCGCTTTCGCTAAATGGGCAAAAGTTGGTAATAAATCTATGCCATTAATAGGCGTAGATATGGTAATTCCCGCTGGAATCTTATTCGGATACCGTATTAATAAAGGCGAGCGAATGCCTCCTTCAAAAGAGGTTTCTTTTCCTTCTTTTAAACCACCTGTGGACCCACCATGATTGCCATACGCTATCCACGGACCATTATCAGACATAAACAACACCATCGTATTTTTATCTATCTCTAATGCTTTTAGCGTTTTCATAATTTCCCCCGTTGACCAATCTAATTCCATCATTACATCTCCGTACAAACCTCGTTTGGATTTTCCTTTAAACGCATCGGACACATATAAAGGTACGTGTGGCATAGGGTGTGATAAGACAGCAAAAAATGGCTTTTCTTTGTTTTTTTTGATAAAATCAATCGTTTTTTGAGTCAATAAACGAGTCATATTTTTTTGGAGGGTCTCGTCAACTGTATCTATTGTAGTCGTATTTTTAATCAATGGCAGCGGAGGAAACGTATAATCTTTTCTAGGATTTAAAGGCCACATATCATTGGAGTAAGGAATACCAAAATATTCATCAAAACCTTGATTCGTGGGTAAAAATACTGGTTGGTGTCCTAAATGCCATTTTCCAAAATAAGCCGTTTGATAGCCTACGGGTTTTAAAATATCTGCAATGGTTTCTTCTTCGGGATTTAAACCTGTTGTAGAGTGCGGCAAAAATACCCAATCTACTCCTACCCGATTGGGATAACAGCCTGTCAATATTCCTGCCCTTGATGGTGTGCATTGGGATTGAGGTACATAAAATTGCGTATATTTTGCTCCTTCTTTTCCCAATAAATCTATATTTGTTGTGGCAATATCTGTTGCACCAAAGGTAGATAAATCTCCATAGCCTTGGTCATCTGTTAGGATTAATAGGATATTAGGAATGGTTGCTTCTTGTTGGGTTGTCTGTTCTTCATTGTTCGATTGCTTACATCCAAAAAATAGGATTGTACAAAAGAATAGGATATATCTCATGAAAATAGTGTCTTAGGAATGCTGTAATAATAAATATTCATTCTTGGCTGATTCTTTTGTCCTTATTTTCCTCTTTGAAAACAGTCATTATATGGAGATAACTCCTGTTTTCAAAGAGAAAACTAAGAACAAAATAATCTACCCAAGAATAAACATTTATTATTACAGCATTCCTTAGCTTGGTATCTGGTAAAAAGTATATTTAATAGTTCTCTTTAGAGGGAGCAAATTGATTTTGTTTTTTTGCAAAAAAACAAAACCAATTTGCTCCCTCTAAAAAAGTATTCCCTCTAAAAAGTCGGCAGAAAATCCACTATAGATAATACCTTACAGAAAGCGGTAATAGTGCTGGCGGCTAAGACAAATAATAAGGTCATCTTTCCACCTGACAATTGATAAAAGGTAGATTTGTTAGTAGCTCGTTTTTTCCAAACCATTAAAAAAGGAATTAGAAAAAAGGCTATGTACAAAACAAAACCTGCATATCCAATAGCTGCAATAAAACCATTTGGAAAAAAGAAGCTGGCCAATCCAGCCGGTAGAAATGTAATCAATGCGGTAATAAAACGACCTTTACTGGTATCTGGTAATTTGAACCGATCAGCGATATAATCAAATAAACTTAAACCCACTCCGAGAAAGGAAGATATAATCGCAAAATTGGAAAAGAAATTAATAGCCCTTTGAATGGTAGTATTGCCTATTTTTTGTTCTAATGCACTAACTAATTGCCCAACATTGCCGCCTGCCGCATTGATGGCAATAAAGTCGTTCCTTGGAATTACACCGAAAGTTACCCCTATCCAAATTACATAAACGAATAGGGCAATTAAAGAACCAAAAAACAAACTGCCCTTTATAGCGGAGAGATCCTTTCCATAATATTTATATAGACTTGGTACGATGGAAGCAAAACCAAAAGAGGTGATAAAGTAAGGTAAACCCATCCATAGATAGGGAAAGTAATTATCTCCAGTTGGTGCAGCTGCGAATAAATTATTTACAGAAATAGTCGGCAATGCCCCAGACATAGAAATAAAAAAACTAATAACCATTCCTATTACCAAAATCATTGCCATCCGCCCTACGAAAGCGGTACTAATCCAAACAATCGTAGCCAATAACATTCCTAGGGTAAGCCCTAATAATCCTTGTAACCAATAATGTTCAGCACCAGCTTCCTCCCAACCAAGTGTATGTATTGCCATATTACCAAAAGCACTAAAATAGGCATATAGTAAAATGTACAACATAAAACAAACGGACAAGCCCATAATGATACTCCCGCCTTTACCTAAAATATCCGTTACAAAAGTATTGAAACTTGCACCTATCGGGTATTCTAAACAGACCTCCAATATCATCAAAGCAGACAGATAGCTAATTAACCAAATAATGCCAAAATTAACAAGGGCTAAAGAAAACCACATTCCAGCTGCAACAATTGGTAAAGAAAACATACCTGCACCTACGGCAGAACCTGCTGTAATCATTGTACCAATTAGAACAGATTTTTTGTTGGGCATGTAGTTTTTGATTGTTAAGACTCTAAAAAGTCTAGTTTTTTCTATTTAAAAGAGCAGGTAAAAAGTATATTTGGTATCTGGCAAGCAGAGCGTTCTTTTTTCTTGAAAATTTTCAATTTTTAAGAAAAAAGAACCTCCTATATAAGTATCCTAAAACTTAATCGTAGCACCTACTTTAACCATTCCCCCCATAAAACCAAATTGATTAACGTGCCACGGATATCTAAATCGACCACCTAAATTAACATTGAAATCTTGGTCACCATTACTCAATTCATCTGGATATACATTAAATAAATTATTAGCAGTTAGATTGACATTTATTTTTTCATTGATGTCATAGCTAACAATTAAGTCTGTTAAAGTTTTTGCTGAATAGTCTTGATCAAGCATTGGATCAGTAGGATGTATTTCCTTTACACCTCATGTTTGATGCGTCATAAAAATATTTTTTAGGTAAAAAAAATTTGGGAGAAAATTCGATGTATTACTAAAGACTTTTTGTCCAAAGTCTAATTAAAAAAAACCTTCCTACGAACATTAGCGGAAAGGTAAAAAAAATTTGGGAGAAAATTCGATGTATTACTAAAGACTTTTTGTCCAAAGTCTAATTAAAAAAAACCTTCCTACGAACATTAGCGGAAAGGTAACAAAAAACCTTAATAAAATATTTTTTACATTGACATTTTAGTTGTTTATTCTTTATTTACAGAGATATTCCTTATAATATTTTGAATTCATTTATACTTATTTTTGATTTTTCAATGGCTACCAAGTCCATTTTGAAAAAGTGTAGTAACATAATAAATAGCAAAAAGAACGATAGCTATTAAACCCACGTAAGCCAGATTAAGCATCCTTCTTGAAGGACGAAATTCGGCAGTAACATCCACACTCGTAATAGCTCTAATATTCAAAAAAGCAATAATAGGTGATGTTAAAAAACCTAAAATAGTCGCATATTCTAATATCTTGACCATACTAGCCGCAGAGAAATAAAATAAAGCAAAACCACCTAAGGCAAGTATCGGTAACAAAATTTTATAGTTTCGAGACAAATTTGCTTGCTTTTCTAATGCGCTCATTGATTGATGATTTAATGCCAAAAGTCCTCGCACAAAACTTCTAGTAAAAGCATCTAAAATAGTAATTAAAGTACCATAAATAGTTCCAAATGCAGCTATCGCAATTATCCAGTAAGACCATTGACCCAAGTTAGTTGTAAAAATAGTTAGTAATTTATTAGAAAACTGAGTGGCATTACCCTCTAATAATTGCCCACTACCGTAAACTGTAAAAGCTCCTATCGTCAAAAACATCAGTGCCAAAACTGTGGTAAAGCCATAGCCCAAATTAAAGTCAAAAAGGCTTTCTTTTAAGGTAGGTTTATAATTCGTTGCCTTCATTTTTTCTACCACCCAAATGCTATTCATGGTGGAAGCCTCTAATCCTGATGGCATCCAACCAATCAAACTTACTAATAAAGCTAAACCTGCCCCTTCTATTAAATTGGGAGCTTTAAAATCTACAACTGGTTCTAGCTGTCCTTTCATTAAAACAGCAAAAAATGCGGTGGACACCGTTACTAACAAAACAAGCGATAAAAGTTTTATAAAATTATCTAAGGCAGTATATCCCCCTAAAAGTAATAAGCCTACTGTACCCGTTAAAACAATTCCCAACAATAGCGGCATAGATAAATCTAAGCCTATCAACGTTTTTAATAAGCCCGCTGTAACGGCACCAACTGCCCCCGTAACGGCAAACATGTTAAAAAAAATAACGGCTAAAAATAATAAAACGGCCCAATTACCCTGCTTCTTGTAGCCTTTAATTAAACTATCCCCCGTAGCTATCGCATATCTTGGTCCGAATTCATAAAAAGGATATTTTAATAATAAAGTGGCTAGGATAATCCAAAAGAAAATCATTCCGTGATGTGCCCCTGCCCGTGTAGATAAGACTAGATGAGAAGTGCCAATGGCCGTACTGGCAAAAAGTAAGCCTGGACCGATGGTTTTCAGGAGGTTTTTATTTTGATTATCTGTAGCCATTCTATCAATTTGAAAGTTTGTTTCGCTGCTATCGCATTTGCTCCATTAAAATTTGTATATCATATTTTTCATTTATAATATTGGGTAAAAAGTATATTTGGCAGAAACCTTATTTAGAGGGAGTGAATTTGATTTGTTTTTTGTAAAAAAACAAATCAAATTCATTCCCTCTAAAAAAATCTATCCTATCAAAAATTTGATTCTTACCGCTCAATAAAATCATAAGTAGCAGGTGGAGCTGCTAAAAAAGAACCAATACCATCTTTTAATTCCAAATGGATAGGATGCTGCTGGTATTTATCATAAGTCGCTTTATCATCAAAAGTCATTTCCATCACTAAGTTGTAATCAGATAAAGATCTAGAATCACCCATATCTTCAAATGTTCCCACCTCCAAATCTTGCACTTCTGGTATTTCTTGTAGTTTCTTTATTGCAGCAATCACAGCCTCAGCATCTGTATCGGATTTTACTTTAAAAAAAACAACATGCACCAACTTACCTATATCCGCTTGCTTTAAGGTGGCAATTTTTTTGTTTGCTTTTTTCAAGGCAACTTCTGCTGTTGCTAAAGCGTTTTTTGCAGCGTCTAATTCTGTATTCAAAGTTGAATTAGAACAACTTCCTAGACTGAATATTCCTAAAAGGAATGACGAATTGATTGCCCACTCTTAAAATTGGTTCATTGACCACTCTTTTAAAGGAAGTAGAGACGAGCATTCGGTTATGATTGACTGTCGGTAAAATATGCGCCACCTCTCCATCCTTCCAACTATTTGATTCAACTCTATTTTGCGTTTTATTGCTCCAACAACCTATAAAGGATAGACCTGCACCAAGATAGATACTTGTTTTAAAAAGTCTTTTCTGTTCACTATAACTAATGTTGAATGATAAAATTTTGAATTAAGTCTATAGCTCTTCCAAAGTCTCCACGCCCAACTGCACCATATTATTTTTCAAATCATCCATTAAGATCTCCACTACATGGTCTCCTCCAAATTCTCCTAAAGCAGCCACCCCGTAAATAAAAGCACGACCTAACAATACAAAATCTGCCCCTGCATGCAAAGCTCGCATAATATCTAAACCCGTCCGAACTCCACTATCAAAAATAACCGACATTTTGCCACCAACTGCCTCTACAATGTTAGGCAAAGCTTCAATAGCCGCTACGGTTCCATTAAATTGCCTGGCACCATGATTAGAAACCACCACGCCGTCTAAACCAATTACCAAAGCCTTTTTGGCATCTTCGGGATGCAAAATACCTTTTAATACAACTGGTCCGTCCCATGCTTCTTTTAATTCTTGGCAATAGTCCCAAGACAAAGTACCGCCTAATCTATTCCCTGCAAATCCACTTACAAATTTCATATCATTATTTCCAGTATAAGAAGCGACCGTTCTCAAATTTGGTAAGCCTCTTCTTAAAGTGTAATAACTCCAAACTGGGTGAGTAATACCTTCCCAAATCAATTTGGGTGTAATTTTCGGAGGCATAGATAAGCCAGCTCGTTTCGTTCGTTCTCGCCTACTTGCCATTGGCACATCTGCTGTTACCAATAGCGTCGTAAAGCCAGCATTTTTTGCTCTTCGTAAAAGTGAATTTCGGAAATCTAAATCTCTAGGTGGATATAATTGAAACCAGCCCATATTGCCTACAAGTTGCCCTACGGTTTCAGGGGTTTCAGTCGCCACAGTACTTAAAGAATAAGGAATTTGATAACGATTAGCGGTCGCTGCTAAATATTGTTCCACCTTTGGCCACATTAAGCCCGTAAGACCCACAGGAGCTACACCAAAAGGAGCTTTGTAGGTCGTACCAAACAAACTTGTTTCAATATTGGCCTCCAACATACCTTTGCAAAATCTCGGCAGAAAAGTAATAGATTGAAATGCCTTTTTGTTTCTTTCTAATAAATCTTCGTCTCCAGTTCCTGCGGACAAATATTCCCATGCTACTTTCGGAATCCGTTTTTGAGCTCTTGTTGATAAATCTTTAATGGCAGGATAGCGATTCATCCATTTTAGTCGATGCTTTTCATAGCTCATAGTTTTACCATTTTATCCGAATCTTCTGAAATGGCTTCAAGTTAGCAATAATTCTCAGAAAAAGAGCGATACTTTCAAAACATAATTTATTGATATTTTGCATGGCACTTTGTCCAGTATCAATTTGTTATAAATAACAAGGAATACCTGCGGAATCATATAGAATAGCGATAAATAGCAGGTAGAGTCAAAATGAATTTTTAAATTGGCTATACCTGTTATTTTTTTTTGATTTGTAGCCAAATCAAAAATCCCGTTGTCTTTTCCAACTAACTAAATTAATTTTATCCTCCTTGTTGAGATTTTTAGCTTATGTAGATTTATTATTTTTGATTGTATTAGCTATTTAATATCTGTGTAGCTTTTTCCTGTAGGAGGATGGACACCATAAAGAATTAAGGCTTTCCTTTGATTAACTACATTCACCCGATTCATCTTTAATGCTACAACGGTCGCTCTTCCTACGGGTGTGATACCTAAAATGTGAGTAGATTCTTCATTCCATTGAAAATGAGTACTCCATTCTTGAGTTCTTGGATTAAAAAGAGGAACAAGTAACTTAGAAATTGGATCGTAAGCTTTTATTTTGTTATACTTACCTCCGTTACAATTTTGGCAGGTATTGGCGAGATTTTCAAATAGGTCTTTTCCTCCTTTAGATTCAGGTAAGACATGATCTATTGGAAAAGGGTGCCATGAAAACAAGCTATTGGCGAGACAATACTCACAAAGGTTATTTGCTCTTTTATTTACTTTTTGTTTTAATGCTTTAGGAATTTTCTTCTTAGGCACTTTGGACGGGTTTTAGTCCAAGTTTTTTCGCTACTTGTAAAGTTGGCATATTCCACAATTGGCCTAGTTTCCCTACTACTTTAATTCGTTCTGTCTGAAAAGCTTCTTCTTCATCAATCAATCCTTGTAATTCTTCCAATTCTTTAGTAGTAATTATTTGTTGGTCTCGTTTTTCTACAAGTTTAAAAAATTTATCCAAATGTTCTTGTGACAAAATATAAACATTATTTAATTGATACAACAATTCAGATTCTAAGCGTTTTTTGTTTTTAGCCCTTCTACGTGTAATTAAAGCAGTTGCTTCCTTAATCAAAGCCTCTAAATCATTGATTTCTAAAGTCTTTAACACACTAGTTAAATCCAATTCCACTTTTAATTTTTCCATAAGCAATATAATATATTAAAGCTGCTTAAAGCATGATTGATTTACTCAAAGCTATTAAGAATTAACAGCTTTTCCAAATTTTTTTGTTTGTGAAAGTACCACTTAGTTAAATAAGGCAAATTAAATAAATTAACCATTTTAAACAGTCACCTTATACAAAACTTTCAAAATTATTATTCTTGCATATAATTTTATTACATATTCAATTGATAAAGGACAGGTTTACTGGGAGCCGCATCTAACTGTAGGGATGGAATTTGAATATTCAATAAATACAATCCATCCTCAATTTCATCCTTTACATAAACCAATTCCGTTATGGTACAATCGCTTCTAGAACCATCCTTGTCTGCGGCATCTTCCACGTTCCAGAATAAACGATGTCCAATTATTTCCCCCTCGTCCGCTTCTTTATCAACAGAAGGTATATCTACTAATAAATGCTTAATCTTATTTTGAACGATAAATTCCATCGCTGCTTTTTCTAAATAAGGAGGATTAGTGCCCGAATAATCCTTCGTTAATTTAGCTACCTGATTTGGCAATGTGCGAATAATTAGTGCTTCTGGTAAATTTTCTGGGCAAGCTGTCTGCAAATTTTTAAGCGTGACCATAGCATCCCCTGCTTCATTTTCCACTAAGGGAACGCTAATCAATTGCGCTATAAAATGATACTGGTTTAGTAAGTCATTTAGCGACTCCTGTTTTTTGGTAATATGTCCTAGGCACTCCGTATGCGTACCATTACCATGCGGATTCAATTGTACATCAAAAAAATTGACGGTGGCACCTGCCTTTACAGAACCGATAAAATCTCCAGCAATATAAGGACTAGTTTTAAAATCCGTTGCAAAAAAACATTTTACTTGACCTAAAGGTATTGAAATGTCGATTGGTTGTGCTAAATTGCAATTATAGCTATGGTCATTATGCGTTAATTGAATTTTCATTAAATTTGAAATTGAGGTGGATTTAATATTTCCAAATGTTTATTTGTTGATATTAGACTTGTCCTTCTTTAAAAATACTTATATGAAATAGCTATTTTTTTGCTAGTTTTCTTTAAAAAATTACTGAATAATCTATTTATTGAGTTATTTTTTAGAGGAAAATAGCAGAAAAAGAGCATTTCAGATGAGTGTTTCTTAAAGGAGGACAAGTCCATTGTTTATTTGTTTAGCAGCGTGCCTAGTAAACAAATAAACAATATCAACAAATAAACCATTAACAGATTATTCCTTTTTCAAGCGATGCTCTAATCTGGACTTTAGCCATTGGTCTTTAGTCTTTAGATGCAGCTTGCCAAGTGCTAGGGTTTTATAGTAATACTTAGTTACCCTAGCCTTTTTTATGCGAGTGTAAAAACAGTATTTAGCTAATTCCTATCGTCCCCAAAGACTAAAGACCAATGGCTAAAGTCCAGCTAATAAGGTTTAAATGTAAGATTAAAGATAAACACTTAAACCTTTCCTACAACCAACTGTTCAGCGATATGGGCTGCATCAATTTTAATTGAATAAACCCACCTAGCTAGTTACGAATAAATTTAAACAAGATGAATAACCAACAAGCAATTAAAAGTTTAATTATCGGTTCACTAGTCGCTGCTTTAGTGGCTTTTGCAGGTTCTCAATATAGTCAAACATTTAATAACCTTCCAATTTTCGCAATTTGTGTAGGACTCGCCTTTTTTATCAATTGGGTAGTTTTTATCCCTGCTAATATTTTACAAACGGAAAAATTCTTTGATTTGACTGGGAGTTTAACCTATATAACTGTCACCCTAGTCGCTCTCTATCTTAGTGATAATTTAGATAATCGTTCTAAACTATTGGCAGCTTTGGTCATTATTTGGGCAGTGCGTTTAGGTACTTTCTTGTTTAACCGAATTTTACAAGATGGGAAAGATGATCGTTTTGATAAGATTAAGCCCAATTTTTTACGCTTCTTAAATGTTTGGACGCTGCAAGCCCTTTGGGTAAGTTTAACCGCTTCGGCTGCCTTTATTGCTATTACTTCCATTGAGCGCAAAGAATTAGGTCTTGTTGCATTTTTTGGTTTAGGAATTTGGATCATAGGCTTTCTTTTTGAAGTCATTGCGGACAATCAAAAGCGGCAATTTCGAAAAAACTCAGCAAATAAAGGTAAGTTTATTCAATCAGGCTTGTGGGCTAAATCTCGTCACCCAAATTATTTTGGAGAAATTATGTTGTGGATAGGTGTTTTTATTATTGCAGCCCCTGTGTTGCAAGGTTGGCAGTGGGTGGCACTACTTTCACCTATCTTTGTAACTTTATTATTAACTAAAATAAGTGGCATTCCTGGATTAGAAGCAAAGGCTAATAAGAAATGGGGTGGACAGGCTGATTATGAAGCGTATAAGTCGAATACGCCTATTTTGATTCCTAAATTAACGTAAAAGAAGTCAGAAGTCAGATCGAAAAATTTGTTTTTCGGTCTGACTTCTGACTTCTTTTACGTTATTTAACTAAGACCTCATCTATAAAAATCCAAGCAGCCCCACCCTTCCCTTTATGCCAATCAGGTAAAGCGGGTAAATTTTCTGCAATTACTTTAATATAACGAGCTTTTACTGGCTTAAAATTGATGCCAATATCTTTGATAGTCGCTTCACCTAATCGCTTAGTAGCATCTACTAGCAAAGATTCACTGTTTGCAAAATTTACGCCGTCCGCTGAAAAAGAACAATGAATTGCTGTAGGATAAAATATCCAAGAATCTTGATCTGCTAGTAAGCCTAGTTTTACTTCCTCGATAGTTTGCGCATTTCCCAAATCAATAATAAATTCTGCATCTTCCCCATCCCAACCTTGCCATAATTGACTTTTAAAGTCAGTCGTACCTCGATAGCCGTCTGTTAGAGCGACACCGTGTCCATGATATTTTGGTGCAAAAAGGGTTTCATATTGCACAAATTTGTCTAGCGCAAGGTGCGTAACTGTTGCAGCATCTGCTAAGGCAGGATCTAATAATTTATCTGGATTAATTTCTTGTATACAAATAGTATTGCTTGCTTTATTAGCTACTTGAAAGTAAAGTTCATTGGCTCCTTTCTTTAAAGTTATTTTGATTAATTTACCATTAATTGGAAAATCCTGATTGGGTTCTATTACTTGGATAGTTGTACCTGCACTACTCACTTTTACAGGTGCGTCTGT